>Ga0180301_10000831_pt1 | contig 24249 bp, 48 predicted proteins | sample GuaBasSediGuay16_FD_121797 | JGI IMG/M metagenome (GOLD analysis project Ga0180301, IMG submission 121797) | Subseafloor sediment microbial communities from Guaymas Basin, Gulf of California, Mexico - Guay16, Core 4569-2, 12-15 cm | ecosystem: Environmental > Aquatic > Marine > Hydrothermal...
CCAGCAGTACCTGCAGCCAAACCAGCATTGCCTATAGACTGTGATGTTATCAGTAGCATAATCCACGCTACTCCTTGGCATGGCTCCCAACCTCAAGAAGCTGCCCATAATCCATCTCTTCAAGAATCTTCTTGGCTACCTTTAACGCTAGCTGCCTACTGTTGCACTTCTCGTAGAGCCTCTGAACCATGCCCCTAACAGCATTCCTAGTAACACCTGTAGTAGCCTCAATCTCGCTTGGAGACATCTCCTTAACGATATAGAGGTAGAGGGCAAGCCTCCTAATAGGAGGCTGCTTAAAGATGTAGGCAGCAATCCTATCAACACAACTCATTGCTCTTGCACTCTCTTGCACTCCTTCTTTCTGGTGTTCTCTACTGCCTTGAGAATTACCTTGGCTACCATCTCAAGGCATTCCAGCTGCTTACACTTGCATTCCTCCTTGAAACATTCCTCTATGAGCTGGATTAGGTCCTCTTTAGTGATGACTATCTCCATGCCCTTCACCTCCATATCCATGTTTCTTCAGTTTTCTTCTTCCTAGCCTTCTTTATCTTGGGCTGGATGAATGCTGCAGCTACTTCATCAAGCTTCCTCTTCAGTTCATCAAGCTGGTTCTGCACAGACTCATTAAACTTCAGAAGCTCCTCCTTGATGGTCTTGAGATCCTCATTCTTGGCATCTACTGTGAAGAGCCATTCCCTAATCCTATCGCTTATCTCATAGACCTTCTTCTCAATCTCCTGGGAGACCTTCTGGATCTCAAGAGCAATATCAATGACCTTCTTCCTAGCCTCAGCCTCTATAAGGGCATCAGCAAGCTCATCAGCCTGCCTCTTCAAAGCCTTAACTACCCTGTTGAGCTTCCTTATCTCAACATACTTCTTTGCTAGAGCTGCATCGCTAGCATACTCCCAGCAGTCAATATGCCATAGCTCCTTAACCTTCCTCCCATCCTCAAACTCCTTTATGACCCAGTAAGCCCATTCACCAGCCTTGATTGGCTGCCCACAGTATGCACAAATACCATCCTTCTTGACCCTGAACTTTATGGGTGTAACCTTTACTGGTACATCATCTACTTGCTCACCAGATATGTACCTTACAGCAATCTCCCTGAGAATCTCCGCTACACTAGAACCCCTCTTCTCCGCAATCTGCTTAAACTTCTCATAGACATCATCAGGAAGCCTAGTCTTAACCTCCCTCACCCTTCACCACCACACCCTTCTCAAGATGAGCAAGCTTCTCCAGGATCTTGGTTAATGCCTCCTCAATAGTCCAGTAGAGATCCTCCTTCCTATTGAGAAGCTCTTTCATAGCATCAAGATGCTTCCTATTAACACACTCTATCATTCTCTCAGCTCTATCAATCTCTTCCCTAGTCTTGCTAATGCTATCTGCAAGATCCTCCATAGCCTCTTCGAGGAGAACCATAGCCCTTAGAATCTTGCTCCTATAGCTCATTGCTTACCCTCCCTCCTTATCCTCCAAGTCTTTATCACAACTACCTTGTCATCGTTTGCTACTATCTCAAACTTCCTGTATCCCTGCTTGTAGAGCCTTAGAATGTGGAGACCTAGAACCATTGGGTAGTATTCCTGGTCTTTCCTAACTTGGATTACCTTTACATTAACCATCGGGGGACACCTCCAATGATAATCTATGTTGCAAGAGTATTTAAGTGTTAGCTCCTCCCATCAATAAACTTTTATTCTAGGTAAACCTAAGTTTACTTGGGGTTTACCGAGATGAGGGTTCTCGCTACCAAGGTACCAGATGATGTATATGAGGCATTCAGGGAGAGGGCTAATGCTGAGGGCTTAAGCATGGCTGCCCTTCTTAGAAGGCTTGTTTATGAGTACCTTGGGCTAGATGAAGGTAAACCCGAGGTAAACCGAGGTTTACCCTCAAGAGAGGAGGTAGAGGAGCTTAGAGAGAGGGTAGCAGCTCTGGAAGATGGGCTTAAGAAGCTTGAGGCTGAGCTGAAGAGGATAGCAGGTATATCCTATTATATAAATAGGAGAGGAGGTAAACCCAGGTAAACCTCTGAGGTAAACCACCATAAAGTGATTGACATCAGAGATGGAGTGCAACCTCCTTGGAGCGATCCATCAGAGAATACAGTCATCAGCTGATGGAGGGACCATCACTACCATGCAGGAGGGACCATCAGAGTCCTTGGGGAGTCCCGCCTAATGAAGGAGAGAGTCCCATATCAAAGCATGGTTATTAATGGAGGGGTAACTGGGGTGCAGGCAGTCTGCATTGGTGAGAGTGCAAACTTTTCATCAGCTGAAGAGGGGGGAGACTCTAGCTAGAGTAGGGTCTGATGAGGGAGAGTGCAAGGGGGAAGGAAGCCTTCAGCTCAAGGCTGTAAGCCCTTTGAGAACGTTCTTGGGAGATTGCAGGTGTTATAAAAAGAATTATAGGATTTATTATATTATAGGAGGTTTGCACTCTAGAGACCTATTTTGGTTCTAAGCTCCCATGTGGTTATTGGATTCTTTGTTGCTCCATATATTGCTCCGTTATTACCATGTCCAGATTCGTCGTACCATGTTGAATCTGCTATTCTGTCGTGGAGCCATACCACTAGCCCGCTTCTTACTGGGTTATGGTACTCGATGATATTATGAATGATCTCATCCTTTCCCAAAGCCCTGGTGTAGTACCTGAACCATGCTATGTAGCCGTGCATGTACTCTGCTGTGGGTCTGTTGAGCCTGAGAGGAGCCGTATTGGTGAAGTCGTTACAGCCTTGGTCTGTCTCAGCTTTTTTCACACCATTAACGTAGATCATGCTTTTACAGCCATCGTACACTCCGTGAATGACGTACCATCTACCAACCTTCAGCTGGTCTGGGATCACCGTATTCCTCCTAGTACCACCAGAATCTATGAAGTCGAAGTGGAGCCTCCCAGGGACATTATTGGTGTTCTCAGCCCATATACACCAGCTCGGGCTACCAGCCCAGTTCTTGTGAACAACTACGGGATTCCTGGTTACTATCCCTCCAGGTGGGTTGAAGTCTAGAAAGAGAACCGCTACCTCTACCGTGAACTCCTTGGTGTGAAAGTCATCACTATCAGGTATCTCCACGTAGTCATCAACACCATCAAAATACATCGTATACCTCTTGAATCCAAGACTTCTTGGAAGCCTCTTGGGTAGCTGCCTATATACTTCCATCCTATCACCTTAGGGTTATCCTCACGCTAATGGTTGCGTTAGCCGATGGCTTAAGCTTTAGTCGGAATACTGGTGGGGGTTGGCTGAATATGTATGGTGTTGATTTGTTTGCTGAGAAGCTGAAGCTATCGTACTCAACCCACGTGTGGTCTGTTAGGTACCACAGCCCTATCCCTGCCCATGAACCCTCTGGTACCTCGATATAAGCCGTGCCATCCTGATCCGATATTACCTCCAGCATAACGTCTCTGAACCACAGAGGCGTTATCACCCTTGTTGTTACCCCATCTGTTGTTACCGAAGCCCTGTTGAGAATGAGCATTGACTGCTGCAGGGCTGGTAGCCCTCGTGATGCTAGCACGTTCTTAGCTGCTAGGAGGTTTATCTCGATACCGTATGCCTGCCCAACCCACATGTAGTTCAGGTCTGGAGTGAACCTTGGGTAGTCTCCCTGCTGCGGGATGAAGGCAACTATTCTTGAGATGTTATACAGCTCTGTGAGCATGATATATGTCATAACCCCGATTCTGGGAGATGACGCTATTCCGTAGAGGTTAGTGTACTTGCTGCCCCACCTCTGCCTATAGATGAAGCCCACGTTATGCAGGTACATGAGCCTCTGCACGTTCAGATCCTTATCAAGGACAAGTATCCTGTCGTTAGCCCTATCCGCTACGTATACCTCATCATAATCTTCCCCAACATCAACATCCATCGGAGAGTCCAGCCCAGTTAGGTCTGACTTTGGTGTGCTGTAGGTGCCGAATATGCTGTATGTATCGTTTGTTAGGTTGTACTTCACGAGAATATGCTTCTTCTCGGAGACAAAGTATATTGTTTCTCCATCGCTCCTATCGAGCCTCACATTGAACTGGTACCCATCCTTCAGGTCATAGTCTCCGAGCTTCGTTATCCTCTTTATAGTGCCCCCAGTCCTAGAGTCGAGAACGAGAACACCATCCCTGCACCCCACGAAGAGCCTATGAGTATCAGGGTCGTAGTCAATACCCATAGCGTTCCTGAGCATGTAGCCGCTCCGTATATCAATCTTCCACTTAAAACCAGTCCTAAGGTTTAGCAGGGCTACATAGTAGAAGTAGTAATCTGTTATGAACACGTTATCATCATCGAGAGGGTAAATACACGACACATCGTTTATGACCTTGTGGTCATTCCATATTATCCTCCTTATGACCCCTAATGACTCCAGGATTGACGTGTACACCTTCGTGTAGTCAATGCTACCTAGAGCACCTATCTCCTTCACCTTGTACCCAGCCATGCTTGGAAGGCTCATAGTATCACCCAGTACATCCTCATCTTCCTTATAGTACTCTTAGACCCAGACTCGTTTCTAAGCCTTAGGGTTAGCCTCTTGAACGGTATTAACGGAGCACTCATGTATGCAGCATAGATGTTCTTGCTCGCATTGCTCTGAACCCATATATGTAGCCCTGGTACTGGAGTTATCGCTCCTTCATCAAGTAGATCCTCAATCTTCTCATCAACAGCAACTATCTTCCTCCTCCCAAGAAGGCTGAGCATTATCCTCCACTTAGGGCTATCCGTAATCAGCTTAAACCCTAGTAGGAAGCCAAGCTCTACCTCTTCATCAACTACTGTCCCCTCCTTACCCGCACCCCATTCCTCGTTTATAATCTGCTTAAACCCAAACTCCCAGTCATACTTCTTTAACGCCTCAATGAACTCTCTGAACAATGCTGATCACCATTAGCTGAAGCCGTAGTCCACCATGAGGCTAGCGTAGTCGAGATCGAATGTAGCTCCACTCGTACCGCTTGCAGTCGTTACCTCAACCCTTATCTCCAGCACATCACCATCATCAATACCTGATAGATCCGTCTGTGTATCCTCGTTCTCCCCAGTAGCCCCTGCATAGTCCCTGTAGAACACGTAGGCACCCTTAGTAACATTGTATACTCCAACCCTAACCGTAGCATCAGATGGGATACTCGATATGCTGGACCTCAGTATGAGCTGCTTAGCACCCTTAGAGCTGAACTTGAACCTCGGAGAAGACGCTTTTACACCAGTTGAATCAGCTGCTAAACCAGTCTTCTTCTCTATCTGTGCTGCTGTAGCCCTAACGTAGATCTCATTAGTACCAAGCTTGCTTGCAGTTATAGAGCCATCGTGTATCTTGGCTCCATCAATCTTGCTCTTATCCGAGGAGTGCTGCCAATCACTAAGCTTGGTAGTCGTGCCCTCAAGGACTATCTCGCTGGTCTTCGCAATAACCCCTATCTTCTTCATTATGGCAACACCTCCACAGTAACCTTCTCCCTGGATTTAGCATTCCAGAATGAGGCTCCTACATAGTCTCCAGATGTAAATGTGCTGTCATTAACCACGATTATTGGAAGGCTATCGTATATTAATACATGTAGTGTGCCTAGCAGCACTACCGCTACCTCATGGCTTCCATAGCTCACGCTCCTTCTAACACCCTTTATGTGATAAGGCGTGCCTTTAACTCTCTTCCACAGCCCTATACCATCCTTCACAACCTTCACGAAGTAGCAATTATCAAAGTCCACAGCCCTATAATTAAGCCCTATGCCCTCCTCGAATCCAGGCTTCATCTCGAATAGTAGCCTGACAATCCCATTTCCATGCCTAGCCTCAGCCCACCTAGAACCCCATCCTGGTCCTATCTCGAATGTGAACCTCTTCATTTACTACCACCTCCCTACTCCTCTTCTACCTCGACTGAGACCTCTACATTGTTAGCTGATACTGCCGCATCCAGCTTCGCTGCCCATGACCTAATGGTTGATGTATCCTTCGACACCACATATTCGCTCGGTATATCCTCCTCACTAAGGACCACCATTTGCCCTGCTAGGACAGGAATCCTGGGCAACTTTGTTGAAACCCACGTTACTGGTGATGTGGTTGGGTCAATCTCTCCGAATTCCACGTAGTGATCTGTAGTATCTCTGTTGTAGATCATTATCTTCACTAGCCTTGCCTTCCTATTTACAGTTACTCTCCAAAGCTCAACTGGATCCGTACCGCTTATCTCCTTCCATCCAGACGTGTGCCTCGTGGGCATGGGCTATCACCTCCTACTCCTAGCTCTTGGTGATATACCACCTACTGGTATAACCGTGAACTCCCTTGGCTTCTCCCTTAGAGGCTGCAGTACGTACCTGAAGCCCATGACCTTTATCCTTGCCATTGGCAGGCTGGTGAAGAGTATTGCATAGGGCTGCACAGTAGGGACTTCATCCTCGTACACGAATATCTCAGCAAAGTTATCCCTTGCAATGAACTTTGGTATCTTGGTAGCTCCCTCCTTGTTCACGAATCTTGATACTGCTGAGGGCTGCTTAACCTCTAGCAGGAAGTCATCGAGGACATAGATCCTGTACTGAGCAAACTCGTTCTCCCCAACCTTAAGCTCTGTTAGCTCCTTGGTAGACCCTGGTGTTGGGTAGTTGTCTTTGTCTGCAGCCCCAAGCTCCCCTAGATTAATGGTTTGCTCCTGGAGAGGCTCTATGAATAGCACCTTACCGAATATCCATTTGCTTTCATCCAGAGAATCTACGATTGCTACATTCTCTAATGGTCTTACAACAGGCTCAAACTCTCTTTTATATAGGACATGGAGAGCCGTAACAGACATACCTTTACACCTCCTATCGGTCGGTCTCAAGAGTATAGTATGCTATAGAAAGTTATATGTTATCCCGTAACAGCTGTTACAGAAAAACCTACACAGGAAAAAAGAGGTTTAGATTAAGCCCTCCTGCCTAGCCTTCTCGTACCACTCATTGTATAAGAACTCGAATTTAGCAGCTTCATAGGAGACCTCGTAGCCTGAGAGCTTCAGCAGCATCGCCTTATCCATAGTGCCATAGACATTGACTATCATCTGCACATTCTTCCATCCAAGCTTCTGGGCTACTAACATCAGGTTGTAGTTGCTAGCTTCCAGGAGGTCATTTGCTGCTGTATGCCTCCAGACGTGGAATGGGTGCTCAAGGGCATATTTCTTTGTGATGCCCTCTGGTAAGACTGCCTCGTAGGCTTCCTTGAGTATCCTCCTAACCCTGTTAAGGTCTCTTTCGCTCTTGAGTGGTAGCCTTCCTTTTATGTACTCGTACCATCTTGGGTTTAGGGGCTTCTCCCACCTTATCCTTGCCTTCTTGCCCTTCTCTTCTGAGATGGCATAGTAGACCTTGATGCCAAACTCTGTTGTCTCTAGGAATTGCACGTTCTTTAGGGCTTGTGCTCTTGAACCAGTCTCGTAGAGGAATATCATTACAGCCCTTAGGAGGTCAAAGTCCTCAGGATAGTGCTCCTTAATCCACTTCAACAGCTTGTAGCGGTATTCAACTGTTATCCTTACCTTTCTGTAGGGGCTATGATATTCTGTTGTTGATAGTGCAGGAGGTATTGGTAGACCTCTGAACTGGGCAAAGACTCTTAGTGGGCTTATGTACTGTGTTGAGAATTGAGCCAATACATGCTGTGCTCTTAGGTCCTTGCCCTTCTCCTGCCATTCCAGCCTCTTTGCATCTATGAAGTTTAGGACATCATCAATTGTTAGGTCTTCTGGGTGTTTGGCTGCAAACATTGAGCACTCGTATATCGCCTTAATCACCCTTCTGATGTTCTCCTCAGTATCGTTCTTGAGCCTTAGCTGCTTCTCAAGCTCCTGGATTATCTCAAGCTTTCTGAAGTCATCGAAGTTGGTGGGTAGTATCTTTAGACGCTCCATCTTCTTCTGGACCTTCTCTAGCCTTGTCATCCTCTTGAACTCTTCCTCCTCCTTGCATGCAGCACTAATATCGCTCATCGAGATGCCTATCTTCTTCAGGAAATTCCAGAAGCTCCTTTCTCCAACACCATACTTTACCGCTATGTCGTGTGCTGCCAATCCGCTGCATATATCGTATACTATGGCTTTCCAGTTCTGCTTGAGAATGAGCATTGCCTGCCCTCTTGCCTCTAGGGCTTCTCCCTTCTGAACAATCTTCTTGAGCTTAGGGGTTTGGGGGAAGTTCTTTGGGACTAGGGTTCTGGACATTTTGGGTCCCAAGAATATCTTGCACTCTGAGGTATATAAGTCTTTCTAGTTAGGCGGTCTGGGTGCAAGGAGGAGGAAAAAGGGGTTATTTCTTGGAGACCTTGTAGAACCTTACTGGGATGCCTAAGGGTGATATAGCCATTATGTAGCCTTTACCGTTCTCATCAACTATGAACCACCCGTTTGCTAGGAGCCATTTCCTAAGCATGTCCCAAGCATCCTCGGGTACCAGTATGTCCTGGTACAGAATGCATTTGATAACCTTAGGTTCACTACTCATCTCCTAATCACCCTCCCAGCAATCTCCACATCCTTAAGAGGATCTGGTTTTGTATTGAGCTTTCTCCCGCATCTAGGGCATACCCCTCCATACCAAGAAGCTACCTCACTTGGTGTTGGAATCCCATAAGCCTTCGTGATACCGTACCTCTCAGGATTCCTTGAATCATAGAGAATGAACCCGCATCCCTTGCACCTGTAGACTATGGGCATAGGCACCACCTAGAACAATGGCTGTGAAAGGGTTTTCCTAAACTCTTGGTCCTTAATGTCCTCATCTGTTACTTGCTGCTTTGATAGGTGCTCTACAATATATAGAGTGCCTTGATTGTAGTACCAGAACTCCTTGATTTCTGGTGGTCTAGGCATACTGAACCAATGCCAAGCCTTCTCCTCAGGTACCCTCTTCAACCATTCCAAGAACTCCTGGAATGTCTCCTTCTTTATCCCTATCCATTCATCCTCCCAATCAACACATACCTTCTCTCCATCTATCTCCTCCCACTTCCTGCACTTAGATGGATGGTCATTGAAGCCATAGACTCCTATACCTAGCAGCATTTTCTCGGTCTTGGTATCGTATATGTAGAAGAATATCCCTTGCTGTGCCTTAGCCCTAGCTGCACATATTCTTATCCTCCTATACTCCATGCAGCCCTCATAGACGTGGATTACCCAAGGCTTGATGAACATCTCTCCTTCTCTCCAGGCTTTTTCATCTGCTATAGAGATGTAGGTCTTGTAAAGCTCTATGTAGAGGTCATCAAGCTTCATCCTAGCAATTGTAGGCTCTCCCTTCTCATTCCATGCAGCTGTAGCCCAGTTACTCAGAGCCATGACCACCACCTATTATTATAATTATAAGGTATTTACTACTGAGTAGCGATTAACTGCCTTGAACTTGGCTTTGGCATATAATGACTTGACACACATGGCACAGTAGAGCTTTACCCATTCATCTGTGCCCCACTTCTGCAGCAACTCCTTAGCCTTATCCTCTGGTAGTTGCTCAAGGAGCTTCTCAAGGACTACGCATTTCCTGTGAAGGGAGAAGAGGCACCTAGGGATCTTGTCTTCCTCCACGCTTCATCCCCCTGAAACCTGTAACTACTGTTACAGGTGTTATAGTGTCCCAGCTCTTATAAATATTTTAATGAGTAAGAGAGTCTATGGTGATATAATGGACCTGATTAAGTACCTTAGGATGAAGGGCTATAGGGACATAAGGGTACTGAGCATTAAGAAGAAGAGCATGAAGCTCCTAATTGATGGGTGGATCGTGGATGTTAAGAAAAAAGGATGTTTGGTTTTCGTGAGGGCTTACATGGTTAATCCGAGGATAGCTGCTGATGTATGGGAGTTCTTTGCTGAGCCTTAGACCTTGTACTTCTCTAGACCCTTAACCTCCTTTTTCACTTCCACTATGGCTACGTTGTCTGGTAGTATGATTGTCCAGCTGGTAACGTCCTTGTTCTTGGAGAGCTTGCTTAGGGCATCCTTATCAGACATGGGTATTCTGTACTTGACCATAGGCTTTCACCCCTTACTCTCCTATTGCTATGACGTAGAAGGTTACTCCGCTTAGATCCGTACCTGATGGCACCTCTATTGCTGTCCCATCACCTGCAGCATCGTAGTCGAAGTAGTTTACCTTAACCTTGATAGTGTTGCCTGAGATGCTTGCTACCTCAGCAAGGTAGCCCCCACCAGCAATCACTACAGCTGCATGGACCTTGCTCAAACCAGTTATCTGTACATCGAAGCCCCCAGAGGGATAGCTGCTAGGACCAGCTGTATTACCAGCATAGATCTTGTACTTGCCCTTACCGAATGGTTTTACCAGCCCTGCTATGGGCATCTGCTATCACCTCATGCTAGCTGTTGCTAGGGTTAGCTGCTAGCGTTCTCAGGTAGGTTGCCCTTAGGAGCTACCACTATTCCTAGGAAGCCTATCTTCTCAGCTGAGTTGGCTCCCTTCGCTACTAAGTCTATTTGAACTGTTGCACCAGGCTGGTACACTATAGGCTCATCGAGTAGGACTGCAGGAGTATCGTACTGGTACATGTCCTCAAGGTATATGTCATCTACTGTTTGCTGTGGAGTCCTAAAGACTACCTCGTTCACCTGGGGATCCGTGCTGAGGTTGTAGATTCCGAATATCATTACTAAGAACTTGTTCTTTAGGGTAGCGTTTATGGCATTGCTGTTAGTGCCTGCTGATACGTTAAAGGTCCACTCATCGCTTGTGAGACCAAGGTCCCTTGGTCTTAGAGGTCTCCTATCAAGCTCCTTAGCATCTATTAGTTGCTTACCAAGCTCTAGTGCCTTGGATTCGAAAGCCTTTATCCTCTGAATGTATTCCTCTGGAGAGATCTTAGCCAATGGTATTGCGATACCCATATCTTTCGCCCTCAAGATAGTGTTTACTAGTCAAAGCATTTATACTATTCTGTAACTACTATTACTGGGGTTACAGGAATGCCTAGAAGGAGGATCCCACAGGAGGTTGAATATAAGCCCCCAAGAGAGTACAGGATAATAATCTACTTGACTGAGGAGCACCTTAAGAGATGGAAGAAGACCTACGTAGACATGGAGGCAAAGAACTATGAGGAGGCATTAATGAAGCTCCTAGACCTATATGAGCTTGCAGCTATGTACCTTGGTACGAGAAGGATTGATGATTTAATTAAAAAATTGAATGATGTTTTAGGGATCTCCATCAGGATGAAGGTTGTTAAGTAACGCTAGACTACCTTGAACTTAATGACCTCTTTAGGCTTCCTAACCTCAGCTTCCTTTATCTTCGCTACTTCTCCCTTGCCTACCTCCCCAACTACCTCAGTCTCCTTCTTAGTGGGTATGAATGCCTCAGGGGTTGGGAATGGAAGCTCTGGTAGGGACTCCACTATGTCCTGAGCCTTGGGAGGCTCTGGGGGTGTTGGTAGCCCTAGGGACTCAGCCATATCCTTAACGGGCTTGGTAGCGATCTCAAACATAGTGTCATGGAATTCAGCTGCCTTCTTGAGTAGCTCCTTAGGTGAGGGTATCTCGGGCATGGGTCTCACCTCCCTAGGATCTTCCTCCTAAGCTCTTCAGGGCTTGGAGGCTTTGGTATCGTACCAGTCTTGACAGCAGTCTCTAGGTCTTGGGCTACCTTATCGGGTAGGTCTCCAGGTGCTGGAAGCCCTAGCTTCCTAGAGATTTTAGCAGGTCCTATGCTCTCAATAATCCCGATAATTCTGCTTACAGGTCTCCCACCAATTACGCTGTCCCAGATGTCATCTATGGTATCTGCTATGGACTTGAGAATGTTTACCTTCTCCTCCTCAGGCATAGTTTCACCTCAGGATAAGTGTATGTGTTCAAAAAACATATATTTTGTTGTGAGAGACCTGTTACAGCTGTTACTACGGTTATGGGAAAACCTCTAATTTGTTGAGGGTGGTCCTAGTGCCATCGCTTGGCTGCAGCTCAAGAACGAAGCTAGGCAGTACAGGGAAGGCAGATAGTATCAATGTATACTCTGCTTCTCCGCTCTTGATCTCAAGCTCCTTCTCGAAGTATGTCCTAGTATAGTCTGATGTACTCCTCCCTCTAAGAACCATCTTCTGGTCCTTATCGCTCGTTACCACCATCTTCATGGTTGCTAGAGGTGTTGGTACTCTAGTGCTTACAACTATGAAGTTTGGTGCTGATTTCCCGTAGGAGCTTGGGAAAGGCATCTTCTTTGTGATAGGTGCTCTGGGGAGCTTGACCCATCTTAGCAATGATATTGTAAACTGTATCCATCCAGACCAGGGCAGGGCAGCCCATGCCAAGAAGTCCTTGAAGACTATGGTTTTCTTACCCCCTACAGGCACATTGACAACTCCGTATGGTGTCCTAACCCTTGCATAGCCCCTGCTTCTAACTGTAGAGCCTCTCTCAGATATTACGTAGAAGCTGCTGCTTTCCCTAACACCTGGTATGTATCCATCGCCTGAGCGGAAGCTTATCTTACCTCCATTATCTTCAACACTCTGGGCAAAGACCTCTAGGACCGCAACATCAGCAGCTGCATAGTGCATCCACTCCACAACCTCCTCCCCATCAACAGGAGCCTCCTCCGCAATGAACTCCCTAGCATCCTCAGAATTCGTGAGAGGAGGCACCCATGCCAATGCTCTAGGTCTTGGGAGACCCCCTATAAGACCCTCTATGCTGAACCCCCTAATCCTCCTAACCTCTTTCAATTCAACCTGGATAGACATGGCTATCACCTAAACATACTCAATTTAATAATTCCGTGTCCATAGGTTTCATCCTTTTCTGTAACAGGAGTTACAGAGGCTACAACCCTCTTAACATCATCTACCGTTAGGTCTGGTACTGCCTCTGCTAGTAAAGCCATCAGCCCTGCTGCATGTGGTGTTGCCATGCTTGTACCCCTCATCGCCTCGAAGCCATCAGCAAAGAGGTCATAGAATCCATCAAACCATCCCGTACATCCAGAGTAAATGAGGTCTACTGGTTTCTGCCCCTCCTTGGCAGGTCCTCCTCCTGGAGCCAAGACATCAGGCTTTATGAGTAGGTCTCCATACTTCTCCAGGTCCTCGTACCATTCACTTCTATGCTCCTTGTAGTAGTCTCCAGAAGGTCCTCTGCTGCTGTAGACTGCTACATCATCGTACATTTGTGAATACGCTCCTACCGTTAGAACCCAAGGACTTACTCCTGGAGAGGCTATGGTCCACTTACCTGGACCCTCGTTACCAGCAGCTACAACCACGATTATGCCTCTCTCGTAGAGCATCTTCGTTACCTTCACTTCAGGGTCATGGTCTACAGGTCCTTGCTGTGAGCCTCCCAATGACATGCTTATTATCTTGGCTCCCTTCTTGTAGGCAATCTCCATAGCCTTTATGACTGAAGAGCTGCTTCCGAAGCCTGCTGTTGTAAGAGCCTTGATGTGGATTAAATCAGCATTCCATGCTACCCCATGCACTCTACCGAATCTCGTGTTGAAGGGCTTTCCTAGGACCTGAGTGCTGCACCACATGCCATGCCCTTGCCCATCGAAGGGAGGCTCTGGTACAGTTGTGTACAGCTGTACACGCTTGCCTAACAGCTGTGGATGTAGTGGTGTTGCCCCAGTATCAATGACTGCAACTTTAACTCCTTTGCCTGTTAAGGATGTCTCTATATCCACTATTATCTTGTAGGTTTCGCTATTGGGTATGATCTCAACATCTCCCCTCTTGATTCTAGGGAGACCTAGCCCTCCAAGAGGAGCTGCAGGACTTGGAGGCTTAAACCCTGGTACCTCGATCTCACTTATCCTTATCTCTCCAAGAAGTGGGTCCTTTATCTTAAGGCTGAAAGGGAATGGAGGTAATGGCTTGATGTACCTTGGCATATCGTAGTGGATTTCAATGACTCCAGGTATCCTCTCTATTGCCTCTAAATCTGCTACCTCAGGTACTACAATCGTTATGAATCTATCAAATGCTGTTGATACTATCCTAAAGCCCATCCTCCTAAGAGTGCTCCTAACCTCCTCAAAGGCTGCTGGGTCCACCTCTACGATTACTCTCAGGTTCTTTGGGTCTACACCTTTGAGCTTCTCCTGAAGCCAAGGGTTGAGCTTGGTCATTGCTATCACCTCCTGCTGCTTAGCAGTATCGCTAATGCTATTGCTGTGCCCGCTACCGCTATTCCTCCCCCTATCGCTATTGGGGTTACGATCTTGTAGAACCTCTCTGTTGGATCAACTGTTGATTTAACAGCATCCACGATCTGCTTAGGTGATGGTAGGACCTTTGGTATCATCTCGACAGCTTCCTTAGGCTTTGGGAAGAATTCATCAATGAGCTTCGGTGCTGCTTCGTGTGGGGGTGGTGGTCTCACCTTCTCTATTACTGTGGAGATTGTCTCTCCAGCTCTCTCGATAACCGTAGCTGGGTGAAGCTCATACAGTATCTCCCTAACAGTATTCCGAATGCTGGTCTCAACCCTCGATAAGCTCTCTGAAACCTCACGAATTAGGTCCGTACTCACCACTACCACCTCACACTATCTTTAGGCGTTCAAACTTCTTTGTAGTTTCTGTAACAGAGGTTACAGGCTTTGATGGTATCTCCTTCTCCCTAATGGTTGCTATTACCGATAAGACGTAGTTGGGCAGCAATTCGAGGTATGGGAAAGCCTCTGCTACCTTAGCTGCCATCCTCCTATACTTATCCATCTCTGGGAGATACTGCCTTAAGCGGTTCTGCACCACTACATCTAATGGTGTATCAAGAGGGCTTGGTATTGGAGATACTATGAGGTCCCCCACCAAAGCGTAGGCAAGTGCCTTCTTCTCCCTCTCATCAAGGTCCTTAAATGCTGGTGATGCAGCGACAAATTGGTAGAACCACGAGGCTAGACCATCAACTACGTTCTCCGCATTCTTCCCGAGGAAGGCTAGTACATGGTCTATGAATGGAGGGAGCTTAAGCCTCCTCTCAGCCATACCCTATCACCCCATGTAATATGTATGCGAGAGCGGTTATGAATAGCCCCACGAGGTAAGCCCTAATGTCCTTGAAGGCTTCATCCCTGATGTGCCAATCCTCGTTAAGCTCGTACACCAGGAATACTATAGCCATTATGAAGCCTAGGATTGGAGCCTTAATAGCCGCTAGAGCTGTTATCACTCCTCCTATGAAGTGTATGATGTCCCATGCCCTCATTACGGAGCACCCCTTATCAGAATGCTTATGATTGTAACGATTATGCCCAAGAACGTGCCTGCACTAAGGACTATAGCCCATTTACTAGTTGATTTAAGCTCCTCAAGCTTTGCCTCTATTACCGCAAGCCTTGAAATAACACCCTTGCTATTCCCATTGCCATACATTGCTTGCTCCATCCTACCAACCCTCCTCTCAAGATCCTGCATCGTGGTCTCAAGCTGCGAGAGCTTCGACCATATACCATCTGGGTTGCCCTTACTGTCCCCCACCACTCCCACCCCTCGGTATTGTCGTACCGAAGAGGTAACCAGCAGCTATTAACGCAATTTCCTTGAGCAATGAGACATCCCCCTTAATGGCTGCGTATACTGCTGCTATAAGTAGGACAGACCCAGCAACCACGTTTGCAATGTTGGTCCTCTTCAAATACTCCGCTAATCCCATCTGCTTCCACCTCAAGTAGAATAAAGCGAATTAAGAAAGAAATAGCTTGTTGTAACAGCTGTTACGGTAATAACCTAGAGCTAAAGAGCGTGGCTAGCCCCCAGCAGCATCAAGGCTACGAAGAGCCATAGTACTAACTTCATCAGGAGGTCCAGGGGTATTGGTACACCATAGTCTCCTGTTATGACCCTGTAGACAAACACCATCAAGCCCTGGAGCAATGCTACACCAAGGAAGAATAGTGCCATCCCTAATGGGGGTAGCAGCACGTTGTTGAACACGGTATACGTCCCGAAGAGACCTGTACCCCATGCCAAGCCCGCTAGCCATTCATTGCTGTAGATGAACCTCCTCGTAATGGTGTACGCTGCAGCAAGGGATACCCCCGCAACAGCCCACAGCCATAGCCAAGGAGTTGATAAGAACGTTAGGAAGATGCCCATCGCAACAGCAAGTGCAAGCCCCATCAAAGCCTTACGCATGTTTGCAGGCTCCCTGAGGCTCGAAACACCATAGTGTCTATGAAGCTCGTGCTGAAACACAAGAACCCCCGCAATGCCTACCGCTATAAGAACAGCCTTTATACAGTTCATTAACGAGAACGACAGCATCAAGTTGATGTATACAGTTGGAAGCCACCAGAACAACAATATGAATAACTGCCTAGACAACCCCCTAGTAAACGAAATCTCGCTCATTTCCATCCAGCCTCCTTGAACATTAGATCAACTGCCATCGTGGGATACTCCTCTAAGAGCTTCTTGTATTTAGAGTCTGGGAATTGAGCTGCTAGACCCTGGGCATGCCTTACCCATTGATCCAGCTTCTCCATAGCTGCATTCTTCATTGATTCCTCTATCACTTTAAGTCCCCTCGCTAGCACCTGGAATGGTGTTGTCCTTATCAGGCTCTCTAAGCCGAGGTACGCTATGAATGCTGCAGAGGATGGGTGCTTTATTATCCTCGTTATCTCCCCCTTCTCCACGAGCTTAGCAACATCTACTATGTCATCTGCTATCTGGAAAGCCATGCCTACAGCATAGCCGTACTCCCTTGAGAGGTTCACGTAGTCCCTTCTACCAGCTGCTAAGGCTCCTAGTGCTGCAGCTGCTGCCCATAGAGATGCTGTTTTTGCCCCAACTATGGCTTCGTAGAACCCCCCTCGGATAACATCGTGCAGCTCACCCTTCACCATCTTACCGTATGTCTCTATGAATATGTCCACAGCCTCGAAGCCATACTTCCTGATTAGGTTGAAGCTAGCAGCTACGAGACCATGAGACCCCACAGCAGCCTTAGTAACACCCTTAACAACCCAGGTAGCGGGCTTACCACGCCTTAAAGTATCGAGATCCACAATATCATCAGCATCCAATGAAGCTGCATGGGCTAGCTCGATAGCAATGGCTGCATCCATAGCCTGATCGGGCTTACCACCAAGAGCCTCACAGATCAGCAACACCAAGACACCCCTAAGCCTCTTACCACCAAGAGGAGTTTCTGAAACCTCTAGGAGACCCTCCTTCTCTAGAAACTCCTTAACCGCCTTGTCAATCATTGATTTACGAGACTCATAATACTGTTGAAGACTTAACTCATTACCCAATGCGGGCACCTCCTGTATTTACTGTAGCCCACAAACCTATATATTATTTGGTGTCAATACAGTAGAGTGAAGAGGTGTACAGTCTTGTCCCTTGAGCCTTCAGTTGAGGAAAAACGCAAGATAGAACTTCCTAAGGCTTTAAGAGAGATCGTGAAGATTCTAGCGGAGGAAGGTCCTAAGACCTATGGAGAGCTTGCTGATAAGCTTGAGAAGGATGAGACCACTATCATAAGGCAGGTTCAGAAGCTAATAGACATGGAGATACTAACGAAGATAGAGAAAGATGGCAAGGCAGCAGTAGCATTAGCAGAGGGTGTTGAAGTTGATGAGGAGGGCAATGTCTACGTACCATCACCCTTCGAGGATCCCATCGAGAAGCTAAAGACCTTGCTTGAAGAAGCTGGAGTTAAAGGGAGGAAGCTAAAGTGGATAATGAGGTTAGTAGAGACTAATCCAGCAACCCTTCAGAATCCTCAAGCATTGTATGACACCTTAACAGGTGCAGGGATTAGAAGGCATCTTGCAGAGCAAATAGTGAAGGCATACTTTGGGGTGAACTTCGTAGCACCACAGCCCCCAATGATGCCTCAAATGCCTTACCAGAGATACCCATACCAGCAGTACTATGGCTATGGCTACAGTCCCTATGGTCCTATGCCTCCTCCAGGCTACGATAGGGAGCTGCTAAAGCTGGAGATGAGGATCGAGAAGCTGCTTGAAGAGATTAGAGAGAAAAAGGAGGAGAAGCCTGCATACCCTGTTATCCGTAGAATCAAGACTGATGAGCAAGGGAGACCTATCGAGATTATCGAGGAGCCTGCTATTCCAGGTTATGGGCATAGAGATAACACCTCTACCCAGTTGCTGATAAAGATGATGGAGCAAAGGCAGCAGGATAGAGAGCTTATACTGAGGATTCAAGAGGAGAACCGCAAGACCATTGAGAGGCTTGCAGAGACCATGAAGGAGATGTTTGAGAAGATGCAGGGCATGATGCAGCAGCAGGAGCAAAAGTACCGTGAAGAGCTTATGAAGATGAGGGAGGAGCTTATCAAGAAGGATGCCCAATGGACCGAGAAATACTACAAGGAGAAGCTTGATGAACTCAAGGAGACAATCCAGGGTCTCCAGAAGTATTATGATGAAAGAACCAAGAAAATCCTTGAGGAGCTTAAGAAGGAGTGGGAGTGGAGAGAGAAGCTCCGTGAGCTTGAGGAGAGGAAGGGCATCAGGGATGTTGTTGTTGAGGAGATTAGGGCAATGGCTAAGGAGGGTAGAGAAGCGTTTAAGCAGCTACGTGAGATGGCAAGGGAGTACATGGAGAGAAGCATCAAGAAGGAGCTTCGCAAGGAAGTGCCTGAGGTTACGGAGGAGGAGAAGAAGAGGATCCTTGAGGTCCTTAGGAAGAGGGCTGGTAAGGCTAAACCTAAAGAGGAAGAGAAACCTAAGGAGAGGAAGGAGGAAGAATCCAAACCTGAAGTTAAGATGAAGGTTGTTGGGGGTGAGGGCAAGTGAAGGTTGCTGTTATGAGTAATAAGGGAGGGGTTGGGAAGACCACTATCAGCATCAACATAGCGTTTACATTGGCTAGGATGGGTAAGAGGGTAGCATTGATAGACATTGACTTTCACGGTCCAAACCTCCCAGTACTGCTTGGAGTCAATGAGAAGCCTGAGGTTACTGCCTACGGTATAAAGCCCATTGTTGTTGATGGTGTCCAGGTAATGAGCCTAGCACTACTAACGAGGAAGGATGATGACCCCTGCCTATGGAGTGGAGAGACCAAGAGGCACATGGTGCTGCAGATGTTCAAGAGCATCCTATGGGATAACCCAGACATCTACGTTATTGATACGCCTCCATCGTTAGGGGATGAGAACCTCATAGTATCGGATATTGTTGATAAGATAGTGATCGTTACCACGCCTCATCCAGCAAGCCAATTTGATGTGAGGAAGATGCTGAGATTCCTAGGGGATAAGGTAAAGGCTGTTGTGGTGAACATGTATGACCTATTCAGGTACGACATCAACATTAAGCATGAGAGGATCTACACCATCAAGTACGATCCTGAGCTGCAGATTAATCCTAGGAAACCAATAGATGTAATCGAGAAGCTGGTTAAGGAGGTGATCCTAGGTGAGTGAAGACATTAGGAGACGCTTAGCTGGTCTAAAGGAGGAAATCGGTATAGAAGATGAGGATATTAAGGAGGTTATAGCGTTAGCCATCGAGCTTGCCAACAAGTACATTGATATCGAGAAGGTTAGGGAGAGGCTTGGGATCAAGGAGGATAGATCACTACTACTAAGGATAATAGATGTGCCTGGAGAGTGTGGGTTCATCATAGTTGGCAACAGGGTTAAGCCCGTCATAGGGATTGAGAGAGCAACAACCTATGTTGAATTAACAAAGGATGTGTTCTGGGCTATAGTATCGAAGAAGCTGAGCTTGTATGACGCATGGCTCTACGACTTAGTGAAGATAAGGGGTGAGTACAGCCTTAGGGATGCCCAGATACTGATACCGTTATTCGAGCTGCTATACGACTACCTGTTTGGAGGTGAGGGGCAATGAGCTTCTCCGAGATGATTAGGCTCCTTAAAGAGTTCAGGGAGGAGTTCAAGAATGCTAAGGAGGACTTTAAGGAGCTTAAGAGGGTATTAGAGGAGCTTCTAAAGGAGATAAAGCGATTGAATGAGAATCTTGAGAAGGGGTGTAGACCTTGAGCCTACCAGTAGATGTTAAGTTCAGGCTTGAGGCTGCTGCCAAGGTTCTGGAGAGGGCAGCAAAAAGGACTAACGATAGGCAGCTCAGGTCTTGGCTGGTAGAGGAAGCTAATAGGCTTAGGAAGATAGCTGAGGGAGACATGCTAGAGCTATCCGATTTCGAGGACAAGGTAAGGATCAGAACACTTGATGAGGTTGTCGAGGAGGTTAGACGCTTCATCTGGGAGGGGGTGAAGACAAAGCCATCTGAGGAGAAGCCTAAGGAGAGGAAGGAGAGAGACCCTCTAGCAGAGCTTGAGAGTAGAATCAATAATATAATAGATGAGTTTGAGAAGAGGCTCAAGATAATAGATGAGCTATTCAAGGTGATGCCATGAAGGTGGTTAGACCATCATCAAAGGATGAGTTCAAGAGAGTAATAGCTGAGGCTAGGGAGAAGAAGCTGCTGGTGTACATTAGTGCTTATCCATGCCCAGAGTGTGAAGTCTTTGAGGCTGCCTTGGAGGAGCTTAAGGTTGATACTGCCAAGATAGTGAAGGTTGATGTCCCAGCTGATGACTGGGCAGTAGACTTCGTGCTCAATGAGCTTAAGGTACCAGGCAGCCCTACTGTGATCCTACCAGATGGCTCCATGATAGATGATCCAGACCCTGTAGAGATGGCTTTGAAGGTGAAGCGGCTTGTGGAGAAGGCTTAGGTTCAAAATCAAAATCTTTTTTCATAGCATCTATTTGAGTCTAAGGCTTAGGAAGAGGGTCCATGTAAACTGGAGAATTGCAGAGCTTGTTATTAAGAAGGATGGTTATTGCCCATGCAGGTTTGGCAAGATACCTGAGAACAAGTGCCCCTGCAAATGGCATCTAAGTGAGCTTAAGGAGCGTGGAAGATGTAAATGTGGGCTATTTTTCATCAGAAAGAAGTAGCTTCTTGCACTCCTCCATGCACTCTCTAAACTCTTTCTCATTCCTGGAGTGCTGCATACAGTATTCATGGCATACCCTCTCAATGTAGCTCAATGCAATGATTCACCCTGCACCTAGGGCATGTGAGAATGAGCATCTTTACTCCTCCAATCTCTGCTAGCCTTGGCTTGAACTCCTTGATGCTGCCCTTGTAGCTGCATACCATGCACTCTACCAGGAGCTGCATTCCTCTACACATAGGTCAAAGTCCTTACCTCCCTTTAGTACACAGTCCCTAACACAGCTGAAGTCTATATTAGGTGGGAAGAAGTATGCCTTCTCCCAATCCTCTTCATCTACCTCCAGAGGATTCTTCTTGGTCCAGCACTTATGCATGTACCATCTGAATATTGGTATGCCAAAGAATGATTGTTGCTCTGCAGCCATCTCAGCAAGCCTATTAGGGTCTATGCCTGGATGGGTGTACTCAAAGATTGGGTGTGGTATAATCCTAGACCTTGGTACTATGAATTGCTCCCTAGTATCAACCATCTCAAAGAGTGCAAACCTCTTCTCAGGGTCCAGCCATCTAATGAACCTAAACTCAGGCATGCTAACCCCTATGAAGAATATGCCCTCCAGAAGATATGGTATTTGCTGTAACAGCTGTAGTAGAAATTGATTATTGGAAAAAAGAGTTTTTGGTTTGGGCTAGGGCTTAGGACCTGCTTACCTCTTTATCGTGGTTATCCTGTGGAATATCTTGGCAATACCGTGTACCTTGCCCTCAGCAAGACACTCCTGAGCTGCCTTTAATCTAACGTCTCTAGGTGCAGTAGCAGGGTCATAGCCCATCTCACGTACCTTTTTGGCAACACATATTGGATGGGCATATCTGTATGGCTCAGGTAGGTCCTTTGTTAGGGTTACCATTGGCTCCACCTCCTATCCAGACTTGTTCATGTATAGGTTTGCTTTTCTTTTTTATTTACTTTTCTGTAACTGTTGTTACGGGGGAAGCCTTATTTAATGGTGGTAATACCGCTATTACCTGGTGATAACTTGAGAATCGTTACCTTCAAGATAGATGAATCCATTCTAGAAGCCCTCGACAGGTATGCCCATGAGAAGAGGAAGGCTAGATCCGAGGTTATACGTGAAGCGATAGTAAGCTTTCTTAGAGATAGAGGAGTAGAGATACCTGAGGTAAGACCCAAGCCCAGGAGGCTACCCCTACCGAGGTGGTGGTTAGAATGGAGCAAGAAAAAGAGGGGAATGGAGGAGGTAGTATTAATAAGATAACAGGTATTAGGGAGAGGGCATTAGCTGAAGAGAACTGGTGTGCTATCAAGCATCTCCTTTGTGCAGAAGAGCATGTGCTGGAAACTATTCAGAAGCTGCAAAGGAGATTCCAGGAGCGTGAGGATAAGGAGGCTCTAGTAGCCATCATTGAGCTTAGCAGGATTGCTGATAGCATCAGGGCATTGAGGCAGAGATTGGTGGATTATGCATTTGAATTTGAGAGGTGGTCAAGAGATGAAGGAGCTGGAGGAATGGCTGAAGGAGGTAGAGAGAAAGGTTAAGGAGGAGCTTAGGAAAGATGCTGAGGTCCTCAAGTACCTTGAGAAGCTCAGGAAGAAGAGCGAGCCATGCTTGCTCTGTAGGGAAGATAGAGGCTAGTCCTAGCCTCCCAAAGCTTTTGCTCTACCCAAAGCACTATCAGGCATATTATGAAGGCTAGAAGCAGCATAACTGCTATAAATGCAAATATCCTTTTTACACCTTCCACAAGGTAGTTGTAAGCATTACATAGAGAGCTTGAGAATGGAGCCTTACAGGCATTCTCAGGAGGCTTAATCACCTGGAGAGCATACCACATCATGTAGAGCATGTAGGAGAAGCAGATGAAAAAGACTAGGATTAGGAATATGAAGGCAATAGCACTAACCAGCCTCATTCTCCTCCACCTTAAAGGAGTCCATCATATCGCAAAACTCTCTGTAAGGGCATCTAAGGCATCTCCTATTCCTATGAGTATCAGGTAGAATCTTGTACTCTACCATCTTCCTATACTCCTCTATAACGCATAGCAGCCCTAGCTTCAGGAGTTCATTGAACTCAAATGATGTTGCTCCATCAATGTACCTTATGATTACAAAGACCTTCTTGCCATGTATTTTCTGCAGCATGTATGCGTAGGCAAGAGCCTGGACTACATCAGACTCCCATGCTATTAGGTCCCATCTATTTGGCTTCCTGGGCATCCTGTAGCTCTTGAACTCCTCAAGGATTATGGTATCCCCATCAATCTTGTAGGAGTCTGGTTTACCTACCAGGACAACACCATCAATTTCATCAACCTCTACCTTAAGCAGCTCCTCCTTAACGTATCCAGGCTTTAGGAGATGATGGATGAAGTGCAGCAGCTTCCCTATCCACATCCTAATCCTTTGGCTGAGAGGCTTAGGAGCCTTGATGTAGTGGTCAAAGAATACCTGCCTTGGGCAGAACACGTATTGATGGAGCTTAGAGGGTGTAATCACTAAGGGCTTCTCAGCCAAGCTGGGTCCCCAGATACTTTCTAAGCTCCTTCTTTATATGAAATGGCTTGTTCAGCTCCTTAAGCAGCTTAATTGCTGGTTTAACATGCTTCTCATACCATTGCCTAAGGTCCTCCTCTCTGAAGGCAAGCTTCAGCTGCTTAACGTAGTTTAGGCTGCCAAGAACGTACCAGTCTACATACCATAGTGTCTTCCTTATGATGATCTCAGGGTACGTGGTACCAGGTATGATAGGCTCTATTGATATCCAGGTCTTTACCCCCTTCCTCTTTGCCTCATAGAGTGCTCTAAGCCTTGCTGATGGTGGAGGTGCTCTAGGCTCCCAATCAGAAGCTGCTTTATCATCTGTGGTGGTTATCGTGGTACCAAGCCATATATCTCCCTGGAGCATGATGTCAATGTCCCTAAGAGCAAGTATGGGGTTTTTCGTGAGCACCAAGACCCTATTCCTACTCTTGGAGAGGATGCTTAGGACCTTCCTCGTAAGCTGCTTCTCCTCCTCAATGGGAGGGTATGGGTCTGCAGTAAAGGACACTACTATAATCCTATTATATGTATATAAGTACCTCCTAGCCTCCTCAAGAGGGTCATAGCTGCCTCTCTGGATTCTACTCCTAAAGATGGGGATTCTCCAAGCCCAGCAGTACCTGCAGCCAAACCAGCATTGCCTATAGACTGTGATGTTATCAGTAGCATAATCCACGCTACTCCTTGGCATGGCTCCCAACCTCAAGAAGCTGCCCATAATCCATCTCTTCAA
>Ga0180301_10000832_pt1 | contig 24227 bp, 22 predicted proteins | sample GuaBasSediGuay16_FD_121797 | JGI IMG/M metagenome (GOLD analysis project Ga0180301, IMG submission 121797) | Subseafloor sediment microbial communities from Guaymas Basin, Gulf of California, Mexico - Guay16, Core 4569-2, 12-15 cm | ecosystem: Environmental > Aquatic > Marine > Hydrothermal...
CACAACTTTAGGCATTTTAGGCACTTTAGTTCACTTTAGGCACTTATAAGTCTTCAACCCATCTAAGGTTAACACCTAATATATATTAAATACGTGACCGTATTTACGAATTAGAGCACTAAGCTTGACGCTTTCGTAAAAACCCCATCTACAGCGTTGCCCTGCATCTGAAGCTTTTACGAAAGCGTCGCCAATCAAGGGTTTTTACGAATCCATCAAGCTTTGTTATCCGTGATATGCCATTCGTGAATTGGAATACGTTCCATACCACAATCAAAGTCCTTTTAAAACCCGATTTTCGGGATTTTTTGGGTTTGGCTGCACCCGTATGAAAAATGTTTGACAACCATTAAAAAAGGTTATAGATTGAATAAATCAAAGCGGGCATAGCTCAGCTGGTAGAGTACAAGCTTCCCAAGCTTGGTGTCGCGGGTTCGAGCCCCGTTGCCCGCTCCATTTTTGCTGGAAACTTCGCCCTTTTCCCTTTTTGAGGCGATGCCTTATCGGCCAAATATGAGGCATCTGCTTCGATGAGTGGATTGTTGTGATAATTTTTGCCGTTGGTTTTTTCTCACAAAAATCAATAAGAAACTTATCGAGATAGACCGTGGCATGGGAAACGGGCAAAAGCCCGTTTTTTTTTGGTAAATTGAGATCCCCACAGGGCCAGAAATCGTGAACCAGATCCAAAGCCACGTCTTTGGCCAAAACGATTTGTAAATAACGAATTAAGCCATGAATCTCCGGATACAGGAAATTATTTCTGATGTTGAGGCCCTAGCAGAACCGCTCCTCAATTTTGAGGGAATGAGGTTGATCGACGTGGAATATCAAAGAGAACGCAAGGGCTGGGTCTTGCGGCTCTTCATCGACAAACAAGGAGGGGTCACCCTGGGAGATTGTGCGATTATCAGCAGTCAACTGGGAGACCTGCTGGACGCAAAAATGGCCTGGGAGGAGCCTTATCACTTGGAGATCTCCTCGCCAGGCCTTGACCGGCCATTAACAAAGCCAAAACATTTTATCTATTTTAAAGGCCGGCCAGCCATTATCAAGACCAATCGCCTGGTGGAAGGGAAAAAGTATCTCAAGGGTGTACTCGCTGGATTTTCAGAAGGCGTGGTCACACTTCTGGTAGATGACCAGCCAGTGGCTATTCCCTATGAAACTATTGTGAAGGCACATCTCGACTGGGGGCCTCCATAGGACAAGGGTTTGAACTTAGCGCCCTTCGGGCGGACCAGATGCTGGATACTGGATTCCTGATACTGGATTGTGTATATTAGTGACGCCTCCCGGGCGGGGGTTCTGCCTTACGGCAGCGCTTCGCGGCCGGGGAGCAGGCCGGTCACATCTGGGCAATTTTGAAATATCAAAAAACCAGCATCCAGTATCAAGTATCGTTAATTCAACATCCGGACCCTTTTCAAGGTATGAGCCGCAAATTTAAAATCCGAAATACTATATATAATAAGGTGTAGAAAATGCTAATGTCGGAAGTCCAAAGAGTGATTGAACAGGTGAGTCGTGACCGGGGCATTGATAGAGAAGTTCTCATCAAGACGCTTGAAGAAGCACTCAGGTCCGCTGCCAGGAAAAAATTTGGAACCAAGGTGGATCTCGAAGTCCGTTATAATGAAGAGCTGGGCGAAATTGAGGTCTTCCAGTTCAAAAATGTGGTTGAAAAGGTCACCGAACCAGACCTTGAAATAGACTTGGAAGAGGGGCGCAAACTCGACCCAGAATGTGAAGTGGGAGACAGTCTGGGGGCTAAGATGGACACAACGACCTTTGGAAGAATTGCGGCACAGTCTGCTAAGCAGGTGATCATACAGAAGATGAAGGATGCCGAACGGAATGTCGTCTACGAAAGTTTTATTAATAGAAAAGGGGAAATCATTAACGGAATTGTCCAAAGAATAGACAAAGGGGACATCATCGTCAATCTGGGCCGGACCGAAGCGATTCTTCCTGTACGTGAGCAGGTTCCCAAGGAAAACTATCGTCGTGGGGATAGGATTCGGGCCTACATATTAGACGTACTGCAGGAGAGCCGCGGTCCCCAAATCATCCTGTCTCGAAGCCATCCGCGGTTTCTAGTTGCCCTCTTTAAGACCGAGGTGCCAGAAATTAGTGAAGGAATCGTCAATATTATGGCAGCAGCCCGTGAACCAGGGATTCGTGCAAAGATTGCCGTGGCATCCAATGATTTGGACATTGATCCTGTAGGCGCGTGTGTTGGAATGAAAGGGACGCGGGTTCAAAGTGTGGTCCATGAATTGAAAGGAGAAAAGATCGATATCATTCCTTGGCACAGTGATCCGGCAAAGTTTGTGTGTAATGCACTCGCACCAGCTGAGATTTCCCGGGTTGTGATTGACGAAGCCAATCGGTCTATGGAAGTGATTGTCCCGGACGAATATTTGTCAGTAGCCATTGGGAAACGAGGACAAAACGTGCGCCTTGCTTGTAAGCTGACAGGCTGGAATATCGATGTACAGAGTGAAACCAACTATGGCGAGGCCATGCGGATTGGCTATGACTCCTTGATGAGTCTTCCAGGCGTCGGGCCCAGCATAGCCGATGCGCTTTATGAACACGGGCTTTACTCAATTGAAGAAATCGCCAATGCCTCTCTCGAGGAATTGATTCAGATTAAGGGAATCAGCGAACAAAAGGCGCAAGCCCTGCTGGAGACAATCCGGCAGATCCTCAAGAAAACGGGTAAAAACGAGCACAATCAAAATGATTCAGAGGGGTCCGATACAACGGCTCCACAGGCCAGTCCTGAGGAGGCTGCAGGTGGTTCAGAAGATGCTGATGACGTCACTGGGTCTCAGGAGCAAATATAGGTCGCTTCGTTCACAACTGGCGCCCAGCCTGGAGGAATAGATGGAAAACCCGAAGGCCAAAAAACTTATGCATTTGAGATGTTCAGCAAAATCCAAATTTAATATACCCAGACACCACAGCAGGGGGAAATGAATGGCAAAAATCCGAGTTTATGAACTTGCCAAACAGCTTAATATGACCAACAAGGTGCTTATCGAAAAGCTAAAAGAGATGAATATCTCTGTGAAAAGCCATATGAGCGTCGTAGATGAAGAAACAGTGGCTGTCGTCAAAAAAGCCCTTTTTGGGGACAAATCAGAGGTTGTGGTTGAGAAACGGATTAAAAGCACGGTTATCAGACGACGCAGAAAAGTCATCGAGCAGAAAGAGGAGGAGCCAAGAGTCACTCCCATCGCCAAGGCGGAGGCCGAGCCTGCCAAGGTCAAGGAAGAAAAACGAGCCGAAAAGGCTGAGGTCAAACCAGCCCCAAGTCCTCCTCTTACATCCCATGAAGCTCCCGAAGAAACAGTAGCTGAGGTTGTTAAACCTGACGAGCTTGCAGCCAAACCCGAGGAGGAAAAACCTAAAAAGGCTGTCTCTGAACCCGCGGATGTAGAGACCAAGCCTAAAAAGAAAGCGAAGATAAAGAAGAAACCCAGGCTAAAAAAGGAACAACCAGCTAAGATCATTAAGATGCCAGAGGTAAAGCCGGATGCGGATCGTGCTGCCGAAGTCCCCCTCAAAAAGAAGCCGGCTGCACCAGCCAAGGGCAAGGCAAAACATACCGTACACATAGAACCTGTTCCAGAAAAAGAAAGGCCGGCTGCACCGGCCAAGGGCAAGGCCAAGAAAAAGGATAAAAAGAAACCTGTTGACCTGGAAGAATATCGGCGGTTTCTCAAGAAAAAGATCACCTTTAGGAAGAAGGAGGTTGTTGAGAAATCCGATCTTTATGACCAAAAATTTCTCAAGGCTCGTAAGGAACGAAAGCCCCGTAAGGGAAAGGTGGCAATCAAGGGCGAAAAAACGTTGATTACCACGCCCAAGGCCATCAAGCGACGGATCAAGATTGATGAAGCGATCGTGATATCAGAGCTGGCCAAGCGTATGGGAATAAAGGCAAATGAGGTTATCAAAAAATTGATGGCTCTCGGCGTCATGGCCAGTCTGAACCAGGCCATCGACTTTGAAACCGCCGCTGTGGTTGCAAGCGAGTTCAACTACGAAGTCGAAAGGGTTACTTTCGAGGAAGAAACGCTCATTTGCCATGAAGAGGATGATCCAGAAAAATTGAAGCCCAGACCGCCTGTGGTGACCATTATGGGACATGTGGACCACGGCAAGACGTCCCTCTTAGACGCCATACGCCAAACGAACGTCATCGATGGTGAGGCAGGCGGCATCACCCAGCACATCGGAGCCTATGATGTGACGTTAAAGAATGGGCAGATTGTGTTCCTTGACACGCCTGGCCATGAGGCATTCACAGCTATGCGTGCCCGGGGTGCGGAAATAACCGATTTGGTTGTTTTGGTCGTGGCTGCTGACGACGGGGTCATGCCTCAAACCGTTGAAGCGATCCATCATGCCAAAGCAGCCGGTGTGCCTATTATGGTAGCCATAAATAAGATTGACAAACCAGAAGCAGATCCTGACCGGGTACAACGCGAACTGGCCGAACATGGCCTCACCCCAGAGGCATGGGGCGGTGATACCATCTTTGTAAACGTGTCGGCCAAAAAAAGGAAAGGTATTGAGGAGCTTCTGGAGATGATCCTCCTCCAGGCAGATGTTTTGGAGTTAAAAGCGAATCCCGACAAACTTGCACGAGGGCATGTTATCGAGGCCAAACTCGATCCTGGTAGAGGCCCGGTAGCCACAGTCCTGGTTCAAGGAGGAACCCTTCGTGCAGGTGATCCGGTCATATGTGGGCAGTATTATGGAAAAGTTCGCGCTATGATTAATGATCGCGGAGAACGCCTTGATAGCGCCGGGCCGTCCGTGCCTGTGGAAATTCAAGGTCTGTCCGGGGTTCCGATGGCTGGCGACGACTTTATGGCTCTGGCCGACGAGAAGGTGGCAAAGCAGGTAAGCTTCCATCGAGCCCAGAAGCAGCGGGTACGTGAGTTGGCACAAAGTAGCAGGTTAACCCTGGAAAAATACTATGAACAGATGAAAGGTGGCCTTGTCAAGGACCTGAATCTGATCATCCGGGCCGATGTGCAGGGGTCTGTTGAGGCCTTAACAGAAGCCATACAAAAGATTGAATCGAGTGAGGTAAAGATTCATATCATCCACTCTGCCACCGGCGCCATCACAGAATCTGACATTATGCTGGCCACTGTCTCTAACGCCATCGTCATCGGTTTTAATGTCCGGCCTAATCCCAAGGTACGCGACCTGGCAAACGAACAAAATGTAGATATCCGATTCTATGACGTGATTTACAATGCCCTTAATGATATTAAGGGGGCCATGGCGGGCCTCATGGAACCCACCTATGAAGAGCATTTTATCGGACGCGCAGAAGCCAGGGAGATATTCAACATCCCGAAGGTCGGAACCATCGCGGGTTGCTATGTGACAGAAGGAAAAATGGAGCGCAACCGGCCTGTGCGGCTCCTCCGTGATGGCGTTGTCATATATAATGGAAAGATAGCGTCTTTGCGTCGCTTTAAAGATGATGTTAAAGAGGTGCAAAGCGGATACGAATGCGGCCTTGGCATTGAAAATTTCAATGATGTGAAGGTCAATGACGTCATTGAATGTTACGAAATAGAAGAGGTCAAACCAGTAGTTGAATAGTCATTGGTCACTGGTCATTAGTCATTGGTCTCTAAGCGCTAACCACTGGCTCCTGGTCACCGACTAGTGACAAATGACTAATGACAAATGACCAACATGGTAGTCGGAATCGGCACAATTGTTCTAAGGATACCCGGAAACACCTCATTAAAAGGCAAACGCAGTGTTGTAAAGGGGGTTATTACTCGCCTTCAAAACACCTTCAATGCCTCAGTGGCCGAGGTTGGCGCCAACGATAACCGACAGCGTGCAGAAATAGGCCTGGCTTTTATAGGAAATGATCGCCGATGGATCAATTCAAAGTTAGACAAGGCCCTAAATTTCGTTGAAGCCATGCAGGTAGCTGAAATCATCGATTCGGAAATGGAAATCATCAGCCTGTGATCCGTTTTAAGCGAGCCGACAGAGTGGGAGGCCAGGTAAAAAAGGAGTTGTCCGATCTCCTGCTGAAAGAGATCAGAGATCCTCGTTTGGATTCTGTCACCATCATCCGCGTGAGCATCACCGACGATCTCCGTTCGGCCCGGATCTATTTCAGCGTTGCCGAGGGAAAAGAACGCAAACTGAGTGCCCTGGCGGGCTTTAAGAGCGCTGTAGGATATCTAAGGCGGGAATTAAGCCATCGTCTCGAACTCAGATACATGCCAGAGCTCCAATTTTTCTATGACGAATCTATTGATCAGGCTGCTAAGCTAAACGAGGTTTTGAAAACACTCCATAATGGAAATCAAGCAACCGACAGCAAATGACCTAAGACGTAACTGTCGCTTTCTATTGACCTTTCATATTCATCCTGTCGAAAATATGGTTGTTTCCACCTCGGCCACATGCATGACAATTGACAGCATTAAAAAGGTAAAATGAACGGAATCATCATTATAGACAAACCGCCATATATGACATCTGCCCAAGTGGTCACGCAGGTGAAGAGGATCTTAAAGGTTAAGAAGGTGGGGCACACTGGCACGCTCGACCCGTTTGCTACCGGTGTACTCATCTGCTGTATCAATAAGGCCACACGCCTTGCTCAGTTCCTTATGTATGGGAAAAAGCGCTATGAAGGAACCTTGAGGCTTGGGATTCGAACCGACACCCAGGATCTTACAGGCCAGGTTATTTCAACGGAACCCGAACTGGGCATCACAGCTCAGGATGTGCGGGTGGCCTTCCGTAGCTTCTTGGAAGTCAAATGCCAGACCCCCCCTGCATATTCTGCTCTTAAGCACCACGGCGTGCCGCTTTATAGGCTGGCCCGGCGCGGGACTCCCGTACAAAAACCACCCAGGCGCATTTCTATCTATGAGTTCGAAGTACTTGACATCAACCTGCCGGATGTTCGTTTTCAAGTCTGCTGCAGCGCGGGGACCTATGTTCGTACATTGTGTGCTGATATCGGAGAGGCCCTGGGATGCGGTGCGCATTTAGTGAGATTGTGTCGAACTGAAAGTGGCAGATTCGGTTTAAACGAAGCGATATCTTTGGATGCTCTGGAAAAGCTCGCAGAAACAGGAAGAATCTCAGAGCACATGATACCGATGAACCATGCCTTGCGGGGCATGCCTAGCATTATAGCCAATGGTGAGTTTGTGCAAAAGGTACAACATGGTCATCCAGTCACCCAGGAAAAAGTTGCAGCAGTTGCAAAGGAAACTTGTCCTTGGATAAAGGTAACCGACACCCAGGGCAACCTGGTTGCGGTCTTGAGTTCAAGCAAAAAAAATGGCGTGTACCCATATGCTTGTGTATTTTCCCCGGAGATTGTGAATCAGACCCAAAGTGTATGCTTTAACCCATCAGGCACAACCTTATGCTAAATCACGAATCGAATAACGAAAAGAGGAGGTCTTAAAGGTGGCATTAGCAGCAGAGGAAAAAAAGGGGTTAATTGACCGGTTTAAACTCCATGAAACAGACACGGGATCGCCAGAGGTCCAGATCGCCCTTCTGACTCAGCGTATTAGCGATCTAAACGAGCATTTCAAGATCCACAAAAAAGATCATCATTCCAGAAGGGGCTTGTTGAAACTGGTCGGCCAGCGGCGCAGGTTGTTAAACTACTTGAAGGACAAGGACATTAGGCGTTACCGGGCGGTTACCCAGGCCTTGGGGATTCGAAAATAATTTCGTGAATTGCACACAAAGTGCATATTTTGGCGCGGGGTTGCACCTGACGGCTTGAAAAGACGCACTTCGTGTCAAGCCGTCAGGTGCAACCCCGCGCTAAGTCGTCAAGCGAAAATAAATGACGAATCGCCAATAACGAATCTTGAGGAGATTAAAAATGGAAGTATCTTTTAAAAGGGAGGTGGGTGGTCGCAGCCTCAGTATAGAAACAGGAAAAATGGCACGGCAGGCCAATGCCGCTGTCCTGGTCCGTTACGGCGAGACCATCGTTTTGGTGACCGCTGTTTCCACAGATGAAAGCCGTGAAGGAATCGATTTTGTCCCTTTAACCGTCGAATACCAGGAAAAAGGATATGCGGCAGGAAGAATACCGGGCAACTACTTTCGCAGAGAGATTGGACGACCAAGTGAAAAGGAAACGCTCACGGCACGGATCATAGATCGGCCGATCAGGCCTCTTTTTCCAAAGAACTACAGGTATGAAACACAGGTCATCGCCACAGTGCTGTCCGTGGACCAAAAAAATGATCCGGATATATTGGCCGTCACAGGTGCCTCAGCAGCCCTGACAATATCTGACATCCCCTTTGCCGGACCGATCGCCTGCGTACGTGTGGGTCGCGTCAATGGTCATTTCAGGGCTAACCCTACCCGTGAAGAACTCCAACAAAGCGATATCAATCTGATTGTTGCAGGGAGCAAAGATGCCGTGGTCATGGTAGAGGGGGGAGGACACTTTGTCCAAGAGGAGGATATGTTGGAGGCGATCTTCTTTGGCCACAGCGCCTTACAGCCCATTATTGATCTTCAGATCAATCTCCGGGACGCTGTAGGTAAAGAAAAGCGCTCCTTTCCTGTTAGTGAAATAGACGAGGCCTTGGCCAAAAAGGTGGAAGCCTTGGCTGCCGAACGCATTATGGAAGCGATACAGATCCCTGAAAAGCTCAAACGCCGTGATGCATTGGCGCGTGTGAAAGCCGATGTGCTCACGGCTCTTGAAGAAGATTATGCGGATCAAAAGAAACAGGTTAATGAGGTGTTTCACGCGCTTGAGCGCCGTATTATGCGCAATCTTGCAATCAAAGAAGGCCGTCGCATAGATGGCCGCAAGTTCGATGAGGTGCGCCCCCTCACCTGTGAGGTGGGTATCCTGCCCCGGACACATGGGTCAGCCCTTTTTACGCGCGGTGAAACCCAGGCCCTTGGGGTTGTAACGCTGGGCTCCACCAGCGACGAGCAGCGGGTCGAAACCTTGGAAGGGGACATCTTCATGCCATTCATGCTTCATTATAACTTTCCCCCTTTCTCTGTTGGTGAAGCAAAACGATTGGGAAGTCCCGGTCGGCGGGAAATTGGACATGGGGGGCTCTCCACGCGCGCTGTGGAAAAGGTTTTGCCAGACCGGAATACTTTTGATTATACGATCCGCATTGTATCAGAGGTCTTGGAATCAAACGGCTCTTCTTCGATGGCCACTGTGTGTGCCAGTAGCCTTGCACTCATGGATGCCGGTGTTCCAATAAGCGCCCCCGTGGCAGGCATTGCAATGGGACTCGTAAAGGAAGGGGATAAAGTGCACATACTGTCTGACATCCTGGGCGATGAAGACCACATGGGGGATATGGACTTCAAAGTAGCTGGTACACGCGAGGGGATCACCTCCCTCCAAATGGATATCAAGATTGAAGGCCTATCCAAGTCAATTATGCAAAAGGCACTCGAGCAAGCCCGCAAGGGCCGCCTGTTTATCCTGGACAAGATGGACGAGACCATCAAAGAGCCCAGGCCTGAAATTTCACCGTATGCACCCAAGGTCCTATCCTTACAAATCAATCCGGACAAGATACGGGATCTCATCGGCCCTGGTGGCAAAGTGATCCGGGCCATCCAGTTGGAAACCGATACGCGGATCGACGTAGATGATTCTGGTTTAGTCAAGATCCTTGCTGTGAATAAAGAATTCGGCGAAAAGGCCCTCAAGATGATCCAAGATATTGTCCGGGAAGCTGAGGTTGGAGCCGTCTATGAAGGGACTGTTCGTAAGATCATGGACTTCGGTGCCTTTGTAGAGATCTTTCCGGGAACCGACGGGCTGGTGCATATCTCCCAGCTCGACTCAAAGCGCGTCCACAGGGTAAGCGACATTTTGAAGGAAGGCGACAAAGTTGTGGTCAAGGTTCTTGAAGTAGATCGTGACGGTAAAATTCGCCTCAGCCGAAAGGCGGCTATGGAAGATCAAAAACATGCCACAGGATTATTACAAAACAATCCTCGACAACGGCATTAGAATCGTTACCCGGCAGATACCTCATGCTCGGTCAGTGGCAATGGGGGTGTGGGTCAATGTAGGTGCCCGCGATGAGAAGGCTGAAGAGGGAGGGCTCTCCCACTTCATTGAGCACATGATCTTTAAGGGAACTAAAAGGCGAACCGCCCTTCAAATCGCCAAAGAGTTTGATGCCATCGGCGGCCAGTGTAATGCCTTCACCAGCAAAGAAAACACCTGCTATTATGCCAAGGTCCTCGACACCCATGTGGAAACAATGGTGGACCTTTTGTCTGACATCTTTTTGAATTCTGTCTTTAACCCTGGTGAGGTAGAACGAGAACGTCAGGTGATTCTCCAGGAAATAAAGATGTTAGAGGACACACCGGATGAACACATCCATGTGCTTTTGTCCCAAGCTGTTTGGAGAAACCATCCTTTAGGACGTTCCATACTTGGAACCCCTGAGACGGTCACAAGCTTTGATTCCAATACCATAAAGGAATATTTCCGCCGAGCATACCAGCCCGAACGGATTGTCATTGCAGGAGCCGGAAACCTGGAACATATATCATTTGTAGAATCAATCGCTCGGGCCTTTGAGGTGGTTCAAAGAGGGAATGATTTCCCAAGGCGCACGAAACCGACCATGGATAGGGTGGCGACCACCCATCCAAAGAATCTGGAGCAGGTCCATATTTGCCTCGGAACCAAGGGTATCCCGACCACAGATCCGCAGCGTCATGTCTGTGCCCTTTTGAATGTCGTTCTGGGAGGCAATATGAGTTCTCGGCTATTCCAAGAAATCCGGGAACGCCGGGGCCTTGCCTATGTGGTCTACTCCTTTGTTTCCTCATATTCTGACACTGGACTCGTAGGGGTCTACGTGGCAGTGGACAAGTCGAACACTCAAAAAGTCCTTCAGCTCATCATTAAGGAGATGAAGCGACTCAAAGAAAAGCCGATTGATTCCTCTGAACTCAGAAATGCCAAAGAACACTTAAAGGGCGGGCTGTATCTTGCTGCTGAAAGTACTGATAACCAGATGACTCGCCTGGCTTACAACGAAATCAATTTTGGCCGTTACATCCCCTTACAAGAGGTGGCAGACGAGATTGAAAAGGTTGCGGCTGAAGATATATTGAGACTGGCACAGGACATTTTCCAGGATAAGGCGATATCCCTGGCCCTCCTTGGGCCGATCGATGAAAAGATGTCCTGCGAGGACATATTAAGCTTATGAGACCTTGGAAAGGAAAGTGCCTAAATTAAATGTAGAACAAAAATCAGAAATCGACTATATATGCCTTCCGTCACTTTTGCTTACTTTAGACACTTGAGCTCATTTTCATTGACCAAATGACTTCCTTAACAATTCAGATCCGTCGTCTTTATCCAGAACATGATGATATCCCGCTACCCCGTTACATGACCCCGCAATCCTCTGGCATGGATCTCTATGCAGCGATCAAAGACAATCAGGTGATCGACGTGGGTTCTATAACGGTGATTCCCACTGGAATCGCTATCGCTCTTCCACCGGGCTTTGAGGCACAAGTTCGTCCTCGAAGTGGCCTGGCTTTTAACCACGGCATTGGTATTATCAACGCGCCAGGAACCATTGATGCTGATTACAGAGGTGAGATAAGGGTTGCGCTCATCAATCTGGGGGAAAGACCATATACCATCCGCCGTGGCGACCGGATCGCCCAGATGGTCATTCAAAAAGTCTATCAAGCGCAATTGAAACTTGTGGATGCCCTTGAAGAAACACAGCGAAATGAGGGGGGTTTTGGGCATACAGGGGCTTAGTCATTTGTCATTGGTCACTGGTTAGTGTATAGGGACTGCAACTATACGATTGGCTAATGACCAATAACTAACAACCAATGACCAATAACTAACAACCAATGACCAATGACCAATGACTAATGTCTGTATACTGGCCAGCGGAAGCAAAGGAAACGCCATTTATGTTTCCAACGGCACAACTTGCATTTTAATTGATGCTGGTCTCCCCGGGATCGAGATTGAGCGACGCCTGCGCTCAAGAAACATCAACCCACATGCCCTTGATGCCATTGTGGTCTCCCATGAACATACCGATCACATTCATGGCGTAGGGGTGCTGTCGCGGCGTTTCCAGCTTCCGGTCTACATCAATGAACCAACCCTGGCTGCTGCCAAGACCCAACTAGGGCCCCTTCACGAGACCAGGTTGTTTAACCGTGGTGACACCTTTTGCATTGGGGGTCTATGTGTCCGCCCCTTTTCGGTTTGCCACGACGCCATAGATCCTGTTGGATTTACGATTCAGAATAGCAGAACAAAAATAGGGATCGCCACTGATCTGGGAATCCCGACTAAGCTGGTTTGCCACCACCTGAAAGAATGCACCCTGGTTATCTTGGAGGCCAATCACGACCTTAAGATGCTGGAAGAAGGGCCGTATCCATGGCCTGTCAAACAGCGGATTCGAAGCCGTCTCGGGCACCTGTCAAATGAGGCATCACGCGATCTTTTGAGTGAGATCTCACACGATGGGCTCATGCAGGTCATCCTAGCCCACATCAGTGAGACCAATAACGACCCCAACAGGGTGACGTCCGTGGTAGGAGAGGCCGTGTCTCATTCTCCCACCCAACTGAGCATTGCCCACCAGCATGTGGCAGGTGACATGATTAACATAGATGACGACTAAATCTTTCCCAAAGCCCGCTCTGTCTTTATCCCCTATGAAGCGCTGTCAGGCAGAAATCGAATTTCCGTGGGTCTTTCCTGGGGCCTCCTCTTGTCGGGTGCTGCCCTCTAATTTGACCAGCGACAAGTCCTGCGTGACAAGCTGTGCCTCATGTTTAACGATTTTCAAGGCCTCTTCCACTTTTATTTTTGTATCCAGGTCATCAACGCGGGCCATAACTTCTTCCAACACCGACAGGAGCTTCTCATGGTCGGAGCTGATACGGGACAGAAGGCGGGCGAGTGCATCAATCATTTCATTGATCTTCTCACATTCCTTTTTCAGGTAATCTCCCTGACGAAGAAATACCTTTCGCGTTAAATCCCCTTCAGCAATTTTTTTGAAGGTGTTGGTAAAGTTGACAATGGGGCCACAAATTCGGTGGGTAATTAATACCTGATGTAACAAGATCAATATAAACATAGCCATTACGGCCGGCACCAAACGCTTTACCAAGGTGAGGAAGGTTTGAGCAGCATGATATTGGACACCCACGTCCTGCGAAAGAAACATATCATATATGAGAGGAGAGAGGATCACGCCCACCGTGATGATAATAACAAGAAACATGTAAATCAAATTAGTGAATATGATCCTGATCTGGAAGTCCTTATTAATAAGATAGTTTCTTAATTTCCTGTCACGCCTGCTTCCCATTTTTTCTACCTTCTGGTCATGACCTTCGTATGAAAGTTGTATTCAAATACTGCGCTTGCCTTCTTGTGTTTGGATTGAGCGATATAAGGATCATCAGGATTATCAGGATCCTCGGGATCACCAGAAGCAATGGTGATGCAGACACCCTCAGATGGCCTGAAGCCCTCCAAAACAAAATCGGAAGACACTCCGTCGTTCCTGATAGAATCATCTTTGTCACCAATATATCTACTGTTCTCAATATAATAGGCTTCTTCAGCCTTCACAAAATTTTGTAAATCATGCTTGGCTATGATTTCATAAGCAGTCTTTTTGGTGGTGCTTAGAAACGACAAAGCAATGACCGCAAGGACGCCGATGATGCCGATGGCAATAAGGAGTTCCATTACTGTAAACGCTTCAGTACCGCTGGGACCAGCATAGGGACGGTGATGATTTGCTGTTGTCATACGAATATGAAATGGTAAACGTATTTCTATTTTATCCGGCTTTATTGCTGTGCGGTTAAATTCTTGCAACATTTTTACACTAAACGGATCAATCTTGCAACATTTGAATATCTTCTTGAGAAAAAGCCGATTTTGGCACTTTATAGCTTCGAATCCATTCACGCTTTGCTTGTCTCCAACAAATTGGGGAGTCGGGAAGATAATACCTCAATCGCCTTGCGCACCCGCTCGTTGATCTCGATATCCTGATCACTCAATAGGTTCTTTGCTGATAAACATGACTGCTGGAGTTCTGAAACCATAATCTCCAGATCTTGTATGGTCTTAGCCGCACTCTTTTCTGTCACGTTCATGGCCTCACGGAAGTCGTTAGCATCTTTGGCCAGCGATTTCAAGGTACTGATCCTTTGCAATCGAAGTATAAGCTCATCAAAATTGATCGGCTTTTGCAGGTAATCAACCGCCCCCTTTTTCATGGCCTCAACAGCACTGTCTACCGTGGCATGGGCAGTTATGAGAATGACCTCTGTTTCGGGCCATTTGGCCTTAATCGCCTCCAGTGTATCAATACCGTCCACGCCACCGGGCAACATCAGGTCAGTAACCACCACATCAAAGAAACGTGTTGAAACAAGGTCAACCGCCTCCACACCGCTTTTGGCGGTCTCCACCTTATAGCCTACTTTCATTAAGCGCTTTTCTATTAGTTTAAGCGTCACCGGATCATCTTCTACGATCAATATCTTAAGATTGTCCATTGTTTGTTCACCCAAATAGGACTTAGAGGTCAAAGGGTTCTATTTGGCCTCCTTTATGCCCTCTGGCCAGATGATTCATTTAAAAGAAGGCCATGCTTTTTGTTTATGTATTCGTCGGCCATTTCCTCTTCAGCCAGGTATTCCAAAAGAGAGAAGGCCAATTCGTCTTCCGCTTTACTCAGCTCATAAAGGGCTATTACTGTATTTTAACATCAACAGCATGGAAGTACTGAAATTAGAGCCTTGGTTTTGATCAGGCCCGAATTGGCTTAACAAAATTTCAGTCCCTCGATAAAGTATTTCTGGCTCATTTTAAGCTTAAGCATGATGATTCCTTTGTTGGCCGATTTATGAGCTATTTTATCGAAATCTTTCATAGACAGACAAACCGCCTACCTATCCTCTTAGCTGATAAAAAACCGATCTCAAATATCTCTTGGGCTCAAACTTGGGGCAGATACTGGCCAATGATTCGGTAGAACCGATTATTAAATAGCCATCAGGTTCCAGGACGTCACCTATTTTGTTAAAAAGCGTAACTCGGTCTCTCGGTGTAAAGTAGATAGCAACATTTCGGCAGAAGATGATATCGAATTTGCCCATTCCGGTGAACGGTTTCATAAGATTTTGCTTCTTGAAAGTGGCCATGGTCCTTATTTCATCCTTGATCTTCCAAGCGTTGCTATTCCGGCTAAAATATTTTTGCAGCCTCTCTTCGGAAAGCCCCCGTTCAATCTCAAATTTATTATATTCGCCGTAGCTGGCCCGGGCAATGGCTCTACCGGATATATCCGTGCCCAATATCTTAACATTGAATTTTTTCAGGTCAGGTAGAAGCTCTTTTAAAACAATGGCAATGCTGTACACCTCCTGCCCGGTAGAGCAGGCGGCGCTCCAAATCCGGATGGGCACTGGAAAGAAGTTTGGAGATTTTTCTCTCCTCTTATCAATAAGGTCGGGAAGGATCTTGTATTTCAGTAACTCAAAGGGGTAAGTATCCCGAAAAAATGACGTCTCATAGGTGGCAATGGCCTCTATGATTCTTTTTTCAAGAGACCTGCTGGCATCGGATTTAGCCTTGAAATAAAACTCCCGATATGAGGTACAGCCAAATTCCTCAACAAGACTGCCGAGCCTGCTTTCTATGAGGTATGCCTTACTCTGATCAAGAAAAATGCCAGATATATCAGCTACATATTTAGATAAAACTTTAATTTCCTCAGGGGTTACCTTAATCATTATTTATCATCTTTGGATTATGGCTCATCAATACCCAACAAGAGGTTCTTAATCTAGCATAGTGAAGCCCCCAAGGGCGGGTGGCGCTTCGCTATCTTATACGTCTGGAGAGGAAAACATCTGTTGCAGATACCTTCCCTGGACCCCGTCTACCCCATCTAACTACCGAAACAGGGCAGGCAAGTCGGGGAGTCTGCATTTCGGCAGCGCTTCACGTGGCGGGAAGTAAACCAGTCAATGATAAATCCTAACTGTTTTCATTATCTCTGCCGAAATCTGATCAAGCGGGGCAATGACATCCACAACCCCGGCATCAATCGCCTCTTTGGACATGCCGTAGACGACGCAGGTCGACTCATCCTGGGCGATGATTGTAGAGCCGTTGCGTTTCATCAACTTGAGGCCCAGGACACCGTCTGAACCCATGCCAGTCATAATGACCCCCGTGGCCCGTCCCACATAATGTCGGGCTATTGACCTGAAGAGGTAATCAATGGACGGCTTGCAACTATTCTCAGGAGGATCGTCCGTAATCCTAACGATTCTGTTTATCCCGTCTTCGCCAGTTACGAGTTTCATCTGTTTACCTCCCGGTGCAATGAGGGCGACGTTGGGGAGAAGTGGCTGACCGTCAATCGCCTCCTTGACCTCCATGCTACATTTGGAATCCAGGCTCTTGGCCAGAGCTTGTGTGAACATAGGAGGCATATGTTGAACAATTAATATAGGCACGCCTAGGTCGGCTGGGAACTGAGGCATAATCTGGGATAAGGCATTGGGACCACCCGTAGAAATACCAATGCCCACGATCTCAGACTTTACCGTTCTCCGGCTGGTAATCGCCCCCATCCGTTGAACCACACCAGGGGAAACCACACCTCTTTGCCTGTCCACTGACTCGGTCCCTGCAAGGTCGGATTCCCCCTTTAATATGCGCCTTACCTCCTTGCGGCGAACAAATGCCTTTAGCATCGAAACGAGGGTATCCCGAATAACCTTCCTGTTTTCCTCCATGGAACCGGTGTCGGGCTTGGGAACAAAATCAAACGCCCCCAGGTCCAGGGCCCTCATGGTTATCTCTCCCCCCTCTGGGGTGAGGGAGCTAAGCACAATGGCCCCAACATCCAGGGAGCGTTCTTGGATACTTGCCAAAACCTCCAGACCGCTCATCTCAGGCATCTCAATGTCCAGAATCAAGAGATCTGGCTCCAGGAAAGCAATCCGGGACATGGCGATCTTCCCGTTGTTGGCAGTGCCTACGACCTCGACGTCAGGTAATTCAGCCAGGATATCGCTGACAATCTTTCGATAAAATACAGTATCATCGACTACTAACACTTTGATAGGGTTACCGTTTGTCATTTGTCTTTGATGTATCCAAGCTATGTTTAGAGTTTAAACTTCCCCACCGTCTGCTTTAACTGCTCAGCCGGCTTTGCAAGCGCCTCGGCAATCAGAAATTGAAGCTCCCTGCAGCCCGCGAAGCACTGCCGTCAGGCAGAACCTGCGGGGAATGCGCTCGCTTTTGCAGTTCAAGTGAAAGCGGCTATTGGAAATTTTGGCTCTGGTTGAATCGAACCCTGAAATATCTTTGGCAAGTTCGTCAGAAACGAGAGAACGCTGGGCCACATTCTGATTTTCTCCCTAAACGGCATTTGAAACCTTCGTGACGCTGGCAATCTCCTTAGTCGTGATAGACTGCTCCTCCATGGCTGAGGCTGTGGTAGTAGCCACAGCCTCATTGACGCCGTTGATATCCTGTGAAATCTGTATGATTTCAGTGACAGTGCCGGCAGTCGAACCCTGAATCCCTTAACCTTCTGTTTTCTGTTTTTACCGAAAGCTGACGGCCGATAGTTAAACGCTTACCAAAAACACTTACAGGCTGCCCGGGTTATAGCAATTGATCGCCAATGCTTGAGAATAGAAAACTTTTCGGCAAGAACGCTTTCTTGGGCCTGGAGGACTGAATCTCAGCCAATAACGAATAACTAATGATTGTCGACCTTAAGAACCACCCCCACATTGAGGATACCAATCAGGTTATCTTCGGTCTTAAAGACCCCCTCGAAGAATTTTCCCTGAACACCACCAATATTTGCTGGAGGGGGTTCAACTTGTTGCCAATCGGCTGGAACCACGTCTGCAATCCGATCAACCAGGAGGCCTATATGTTCGTTCTGTGAATTGACGATAATGTTGCGGCTTGTATCGCTCAACACGGTGGGAGAAAGGCCGAGTTTTCTGCCCAGGTCTATGATTGTCACAATTCTCCCTCGCAGGTTCAAGACGCCCAATACATATTCCGGGGCCTGTGGAACCCACGTGATTTCCGTATGCTTATTGATTTCCTGTACCTGCTGAATATCCATACCGCAGAAGGCCTTACCCACATAGAAGGTGGCCAGTCCCACAACCTTACCATGTCCTTTTGTCTCTTCTAATTGTGCCATCGACTGTTCCCTCGATATATTGTTAAATGTTTACACCTTGAATTTTCCGACCATCTCTTTCAACTGTTGGGCCAGTTTGGATAAGTCCTCTGCACTCAGATTCACCTGAGAACTGCTATTGGACATGTCACCTGCGGCTTGGTTCACCCCTGAAATGTCCTTGGCAATCTCTCCGGACACAGTAGAGCTTTGAGCCACTTTCTCGTTGACTTCCTGAATCCCGCTTGACGCCTGAGCCACGTTGTTGGCGATCTCTTTGGTGGTCACCGATTGCTCCTCCACGGCCGCAGCAATGGTAGACACAATCTCATTCACCTCGTTGATCACCTGTGAAATCTGCCCGATCTCGGTTACCGTGTCAGCCGTTGAGCCCTGAATCCCTTCAATCTCCTTCTTGATCTCCTCTGTGGCCGTGGCTGTCTGTCTGGCCAATTCCTTGATCTCATTGGCCACCACAGCAAAACCCTTACCGGCTTCTCCAGCCCGGGCCGCCTCAATCGTGGCGTTCAGCGCCAGAAGGTTGGTTTGTTCGGAAATTTCGTTTATGGTTTCTGTCACCTTGTCTATTTCCTCGGCCGCCCGACCAAGTTCGTCCACCCTGTCTGAAGCGCTCTTGGCCTGGGAAACCGCTTCACCGGTCACAGATCGAGCCTTTTCCGAATTCTGGGCAATCTCATTGATGGTGGCTGTCATCTCCTCGGCCGCGGCGGCGACCATGCCCACGTTCGTTGCGGCCTGTTCTGCGGCCGCTGCCACAGAGGTCATGTTAGCACTCATTTCTTCGGCCGCTGCAGCCACCGTATTTGACCTGCTGGACACATCATCGGCACCCGATGACATCTGTGAAGATATGCCAGAAAGATTTGAAGAGGCTTGGCTGAGTTGATCAGAGGCAGTGGCAATCTGACGAATATCCTCACCTAACTTTTCAAGAAAAGAATTGATCGAAGCCGACAAATGACCCATTTCATCTTCCGTTTGAATATGGCTTCGTATCGTTAAATCCCCACCAGCCAGACCACCCATGACCTCCTCCAGGTGCTTTATCGGTCCGGATATAGACCGATAAACAAAAACAGAGGAAAAGAGCACAACCGGCAACACAATCAGGGTCACGATCCAGCCAAGATTAGCACTTCGGCCCGACATTGACGCCATCTCATCCAGAGATGATTCCAGATCCTCCCTGGCCAACCGCTGTAACTGTGAAATCAACCCAGCATATTTTTTACTCCATGTGTCAAATTCCTTTGTTGCTTTGGCCAGATCAGTAAAATCCTGGTCAATCATCAGTTGAACCTTCTTGGCACCTGAGGCATAGACTTCATTTGTCATCTTCGCCAATTGGTCAAACTTTTTGATCAGGGCTTCATCTTGCGTCAAGCTCTTGACCTTTTTCAGTTGTGCCACCAGCCCCTCCTTCTCCTTTGTAGCCTTGATCAAACCCGCATCTGTCCCTGAGCTGGCGCTAAAATCAATTTGGCTTATCATGGCCTGACCTGAAGAGGCTATTTTCTCTATAGCGATGGCCTTGGTAAATTTCTCCTCTTTTACGATTCGACCAACCTCCATATTCTTTTTCAGGGCCAGGTTGCCGCTCACAGACAGCACCAGTATCCCCAAAAGAGCAACAGAAAAAACCGTGATCAGTTTCACCTTGATCGTCATCTTATTCAGCATCTTTAACCTCCCCGTATTCCCGGCCCGAAAATACTGGGCCGGGAATACTAGGCCCTTTTGACTCCTACTTTTCCAAGGGATATCCCTGGGAAAGCCAAGCCATCAAGCCTCCCTGAAGTCGGCTGACATCATCATAACCCTTGGTCTTTAAAAACCGGCCAGCTACCAAGACCTGCTTTCCAGCATGGTCCACCACGACAACCTTTTTCCCTTTGGGAATCTCAGTGTAACGTTTGGAAAGATAGCCTAGCGGGATCTTCAGGCTTCCCTTAATCCAACCCATTTCTTTGTAGAGCTTTTCTGTTCTAACGTCCACAATGCAAACATTACCAAGCATTCCCTTGAGCTGAGCAGCATTCAAAGAAGGAACATTGACTTTGGGTAGAGCATGTTCCTTAACCAGCGGATAACCAGCCTTCGCCCAACCCGGAATACCGTCCCTAAAACCCATGACGTTCGTGTAGCCTCTTTTGGCCACCAGACCGGCGGCCGCCTTGTACATCACTCACTTGGGTCCCAGACAGTAAGTAATAACCAGCGTATCCTTATCCTGGGGCAGCTTGTCGGTCGTCATAATTTCGTGCAGGGGGATATTCACCGAACCCGGGATATGTCCCTCGTTGAATTCGATGTCGCTCAAAGGATTCAACAACATCAGCTTCTCCCCTGCATCCATCTTCGCCTTGAGATCCTGGACCGAAATGATCCGCAAATCCTCGGCCCATACACCCTGTGTTAAAACAAAAGAAGTTACCAATACCAACAGTCCCAAATAAAGTGAAGTTTTTCTTCTCACCTTTACCTCCTTTCCTGGTTAAGTTAACAATAAACGCCCAACTGTAAACCATCACCTCCCTTTATTTAAGTAGTTATAAATACTCCCTAGGAGTCTCTCCTTGTCCATCTTGATCTGATAGTCATCGATTCCGACCTGTTTCCCTCTGGCCACATCTTCATCGCCAGCCAGAGAGGTCAGGGCAATAACAGGCCGATCAGAAAAACGCGGATCTTCCCTTATCCTCTTCGTGAGCGCAAAACCATCCAGATTCGGCATCTCAATATCGGTTACCACTAAAGCTATTTGTTCAGCATGCTCCTGGAGAAGATTCCAGGCCACCATCCCATCTTCGGCTTCAATGACGTTGTAGCCTTCAGCTTCCATAAACTCCTTCACCTGATTACGGAAAAAGCCTGAGTCCTCGGCCAAAAGGATGGTGGCTGCTTTACCATCTGCCACCTCCACCGCCTTTCGGTCTTCAAACCATTGCGGGGTCAATGCCTCCACCAAACCAAAGATATCCACCATCAGTGTCGTGTACCCCCCAATAATGGCTGAGCCCATGATACCGGTCTGTTTGAGCGTGCTATCATCAATGTCAATAGCCACCTCTATAGCATCTACCGGACCAGTGGCTAACAGACCCACCTCCCTGCCAGCCAGCGTAAAGACAATCGCTATAAGGTCTTTATTATCCGCTAAAGGTTTAACCTCGGCCACCTCCTCGATCGTATACAAGGGCAGGCTCCCACCACGATACTGGATCACCTTCTTCCCGCCAACCAATTCGATGTCTGCCTTGTTGATCTTTTCAATCCGTGCCACCAGAGCTAATGGAACAGCAAATTGCTCATCTTCGGCATTCCTGAAAACCAGCAGAGCTTGCACGTCTCTTCTGGCCCTTATCGCCTCGCTGGCTTCTTGGGCCACCTCCAATGCCCTATCGGTTCCTTCCATCGAAGTCAGTCCCGCCATCTGGGCAAGCCCTGACACATCTAGTATTAGGGCCACACGGCCATCACCCATTATGGTCGCCCCAGCATACCCCTTACAGTGCTTGAGATGCCGGCCCAAAGGCTTGACCACGATCTCCTCAGAATCCCGAAATTCATCCACCACCAACCCATATTTGAAAGCCCCGGCAGAGACCACCACAATATTGACTGCACTGCTGGCATGATAACGACGGTCGGTCTTTGTGCGACGCTCACTCAGGTTGTGGGTTTCAGATTCCGAGTTACATCCGGGTTGGTCGTGTTCAACCGAGTCATCCTCGAATAAAGGGCTTACCTTGGATCTTCTGTCTATTATACCTTTACGTCGGTCCGGCTTTTGCTGGCCATCTGTCGGATCAATATATGTCCGCTCTATCCCCAGAACATCTGCCAGGCTTATGATGGGAAGCAGTCGTCCCCGCAGTCTTACAACTTCGGCATCCCCCACTTTCTCTATCCTCTCTTTAACCTGAGAGGCCGGAATCCTCAAAAGCTCGTCCAAGTTCACCTGTGGAATGGCATACCGCTCTCCGCCGTTAGAGATGATCTGGCTCGGAATAATGGCTAAAGTCAGCGGAAGCTTGATACGAATCGTTGTCCCCTTTCCGGGTTCAGAATCTATGTTGACCACGCCCCCTAGCTTATCTAGGTTGGTCTTCACCACATCCATGCCCACACCCCGGCCCGAAACATCGGTCACCTTCTCGGCCGTGGAAAAACCCGGAAGAAAAATCAGGTTTACCTTCTCCTTATCCGACATGGTCCTGGCCTGCTCTTCGGTTATAAGCCCTTTTTGTACAGCTGTCGCCGCCAATTTGTCTCCGTCCAACCCCTTGCCGTCATCCGTGATCTCGATGTTGACCTGACCCGCCTCATGATAAGCTCTAAGAACAATTTGACCTGCCGGATCCTTGCCTTGTTTGCGTCGGACATCCGGGACCTCTATACCGTGGTCCACTGAGTTTCTGACCAAATGGGTCAAAGGGTCGCCCAGCCCCTCGATAATGGTCTTGTCTAACTCAACCTCCTTACCCTGTAATGTCAGATTCACTTCCTTGCCCAAACTCCCGGCCAGATCACGCACGACACGTGGAAACTTATTGAAAATGTTCCCTATCGGCTGCATCCGCGTTAGCATGATCGCCTCTTGCAACTCAGAGGTCACCAGATCTATCCTCTGCCCCACAAGCTCCAGGGCATGTTGGTCACCAGATCCGATCGTCTGCAACAGCTGGTTACGACCCAATACCAGTTCCCCTGCCAGCGTCATCAGCAAATCAAGAAGGCTCACATGAACTCGCAGGCTGGTCTCGGCCTGGGTAACCGCTGGCGCTCTCACCACATTCTGAACCCCCTCCTCTTGCACCTCAGACTTCGGCTCGGGCTTCTTCCCGGTTTCCAAGGTTCCCGGTTGGACCGAGATTTTTTCAACTTCCGGCCCGGCTTCCGGGGGCCCAGCGGCAGAGATCTTGACCATCATATCTTCAGTTACCAGGTGGATATATTTTTCTTCAACTTCAAACAGGGCGGTGATAATACCAGGATCGATAATGGTGGAAAAAAGGACGATGAAGGGGAGTCTGACAAATGGTGCGTCATCCTCAAGGGACCCCACTGACGAAATATCAACCTTGCACTCAAGAATAATACCGCTCTTTTGCATCACTGTCAGGACCTCAAGCGGCGTTTTGCCTTTATTCTGTACATCATGAATGAGATCGTACTCAACGAGATAAAGGAACTTGCCTTCCTTGGTGGCCTGAGAGATATCAAATTCGGGTATGGTGAAAACGACTCTCCCATCGGGGAGGCGTATATTCACCATTCTGGATACACTCTCTTTCTCTTCTTTGGACAAGGATGCAGTCGTGAGGTTGGTTAGTGCCAAGGTGTGCTCCGAGATATCCATCTCATTGCTACGCTCGGCATTGCTGATAAGCTCTTGTAGCTTATCAAAGGCTAAAAGAACGACATTTATTGTGTCGGGGCTTGGCATCATTTCTCGGCTGCGGATTAGGCCCAGTACGTTTTCAATCTTGTGCGCCAATTCCTTGATGTTGTCGAGGCCCATAAACCCGGCGCCCCCTTTGATGGAATGGGCAGCCCGAAAGACTTTGTTGACCAGGTTTACATCGATATCAGCCCCCCTCTGTTCAATGGCCAACAGGTTATTTTCAATATCGGCCAAATGTTCCAGCGATTCCTCCACGTACGACTGTAAGATTTCGTCATCCTCAATGCCCATGGTACGCCTCCGTCTTAAGCGCCGATCACTGTAAAATGTTGATCTAATCGCATGGTCCTAAAAAGATTGTAGATGTCTTTGGGGACATTCGTTACAATCAATTTTCCGCCAGTCTTGCTCAACGAGTTGTGCGTGGCAATAAAGACACCCAGACCGATCGAGTCGATCATTTCCACGCCAGCCAGATCTATGACCAGTTCCTTGAG
>Ga0180301_10000833_pt1 | contig 24212 bp, 19 predicted proteins | sample GuaBasSediGuay16_FD_121797 | JGI IMG/M metagenome (GOLD analysis project Ga0180301, IMG submission 121797) | Subseafloor sediment microbial communities from Guaymas Basin, Gulf of California, Mexico - Guay16, Core 4569-2, 12-15 cm | ecosystem: Environmental > Aquatic > Marine > Hydrothermal...
TAGGGAAATAGTAGAGCTAGCAAAGACTGTAAATGCAAAGATAGAAGTCAATTTATTCTATAGAACAAGGGAAAGAGAAGAAGCTATTGCTAAATGGCTCTACAAACATGGAGCCAGCGAAGTATTAGGAGTAGGTGAAGATGCTTCAGCAACTATACCAGAACTATTTAGTGAAAGGAGAAGAGTTAGTCCAAGAGGAATTTTAAAAGCTGATGTTGTTCTTGTACCATTAGAAGATGGAGATCGTACAGAGGCTTTGAGAAAAATAGGGAAATTTGTTATTGCAATAGATCTTAATCCATTCTCTAGGACTTCAAGAACGGCAAATATAACTATTGTAGACAATGTTGTTAGAGCAATGCCATTACTCATTAAATACTCTAAGTCCATGCAGTCCATGGATAATGAATCATTAAAGCAAATGGTTAATTCATTCGATAATGATGATAACTTATCGAAAGTGGTAAAATACATTCTTGATAGATTGAAGAAGATAGCGGATCAAGGCTTAACAATTAACATTTCAAAAACACGGGATTATTAACCTATTTGTTCCCCACTATTTCCATAGATCCTGATAAAGAATATAATTAATTCTATTTCCAAGTAATTTAGATTTCATCTTCAATGTCTTGGTGCATGATTGCTGGATTCCAAGGATTACGGCTGAATTTATAATTTTAGTTCATTAGATCTTGAAAAAATAATATTATGTGAGGTAGTTTTCAATAGATAAATTATTTTATCCTGGCGGTGGAGGAGGAGCTGGCAATGCAGCTTCGGTAACTTTCTTTTTAGACGGCTTCCATGTTAGAGCTAGAATTCCTCCAATTAAACCTAGTATGAATACTAGAAGGTTCGGCAGACTTAATATGGAGAATATTAGAACCATTATACCGCCATTGCGGACCTTACCAGGGTCGCCGCTGTTAATCCATATAGCTCCAACAATTATTAAAATGCTAGCTATGAGCCACCAGAATCCTAAAATCATTACTATACCGCCTAAACCAGCCATTCCAGGCATGACAGCAGCTCCTGCTCCTATGAGTCCCGCTCCTATAACGGCTGCTGCTATAGCATAGATAATACCGACTATTAATCCAAGAATACCAGCTATTAATGCTAATACAAATGCAGCGGTTGGTTTTTCACCCAATACATTCACCTATTGAGTAATTAGTTATCTATTTTATCTTCTAATCAATTCATATATAAGTGTTTCAGTTTTATTTCAAATGATAAAAATGATTGTATTTTCTGTAATTTATAATTAACGATTATACAAAGATTAGATAACTAACGATTGACAGTCAATGCTTATAAATATATCAATGGTTTTATTTAGAATAGATAAATTAACGATTATACAACGATTGATCTTAGCAAAGCTTTAATAGTATTCTATATAAGTACAATGTGAAATCGTGGTTTTGATTAGGTGGGAGTATTGTCTACAAGTGAAATAATGGAGATAAGGGAGAGATTAATTAAACTTGAAACGAGGGTGGAGATACTTGAGAAGAAGGTGGAAAGCATTAATAACTATTTAAAGGAACTATATGCATATATACAGAGAGCCTTAATGGGATGATGTTTAACAACGTATAATAGCACTTCTTTTTCAATTATATATTTATCTATGTTTTAACAAGTTTTCATAACTTCTTTAGAAACATCTCTCTATCCTTTTCCTTCATAGTAAAGTAGTGTTCTTTAGATGGAAATAATCCATTTCTAACCTCGTATGCATAGCGGCTAATAGCTTCAATAACTATTTTCGATAAATCCACATACTTCTTAGCAAATGAGGGTATTTCATCATATAGTCCAAGTATATCGTGGAGAACAAGTACTTGGCCATCGCAGTACGGGCCACTGCCAATACATATTGTTGGTACACTAACTTCTTCAGTAATAGCTTTAGCTACTTCAGCAGCTGTAAATTCTATGACTATTGCAAATACACCTGCCTCTTCAAGAGCTTTTGCATCCTCAATAATTTTCTTAGCTTCCTCAATTCTTCTACCTCTCCTCCTATATCCACCAAATCTAAGATATCTTTGAGGAGTTAAACCTATATGCCCCATAACAGGTATACCTGCATCAACAATGGCCTTAACTCTATCAACCATTTCAACTCCTCCCTCAAGCTTTACAGCCTCAGCTCCAGCCTTAACAAGTAAACCAGCATTTCTAATAGCATCCTCAATACTTGTCTCATAGCTAAGAAAAGGCATATCTCCAATAACAAGTGCCCTAGGCTTTGCAGCAACTACAGCCCTAACATGATGTATCATATCATCCATGGACACAGGTAAGGTTGATTTTAAACCATGCATCACCATTCCAACACTATCACCAACAAGTATTGCATCAACACCGGCTTTATCAACAAGTCTTGCAAATGCATAGTCATAGGATGTCACCATAACTATTTTTTCACGTCCCTTTTTCTTAAAGAGATCAATAACTGTAATTTTCTCCATACCTTATACACCTTCTAATCTGATTATCTAAATCAAAGATTAATTACTCTATTGGTAACAGCTTAAATTAGATCATGGTCTATTAATTATAATATTGATATAATTGATAAGGAGCTAAAGTATATTATTTCCCCATCTATAAAAGTTTTGTGGGCATAAATAATGAGGATAGATAGAGTTCTACTATTATCAATGCCTATATGGGCTGCTGTAGCATTAAGTGTTGGTCTTTCAAGCTTTGTATTAAAGGGGTTCCAGGCCGAAGTAACTGAGTTACCAGCATATATATCAGGTTTATTAGCTTCATCGACTCTTATAGGTATGTTAATAGGAGCGTCTACAAGTGGTTTATTAGGCGATCGTATCGGTAGAAAGACCTCATTAATATTGTATATAGCATTACAGATTATAGGCAATATGTTTGTATCGCTAGCCCATGATCCATCGTCATTCATATTATTTAGATTAATAGCGGGTATTGGAGCAGGAGGTATACTACCTATAGTTTCTACTCTAGTAGCTGAATTCTCGCTACCAAAAGACCGTGGATCAAGAATAGCTTTCTTAGAGAGTGCTTGGTCTTATGGATGGCTTTTAATGGTAGCATTAGCGGTATTATATTTTAGAGCATATGGTTGGAGATACTATGCAATCATAAGTTCGTATGCAGTAATCCTATTATCTTTACCAGTATTTCTTCTACCAGAATCCCCTAGATACTTATTGGCTAAAGGAAGAATAGAATCTGCAAAAATGCTCGCTAAAAAATATAAAATTGAATTACCTGAAATACCTGTCATCCAGAAACTCGGAATAAAAGATGGTTTGAAAATCCTTCTTAGTAGGGAACATAGGAGGGTAACTATACTTTTATGGATTACATGGTTTGCAATTACAATGGGTTACTATGGAATATTTATATGGTTTCCAAGGCTACTTGCACAGCATGGTATAGAGATAGGATTCGGAGCAGTATCTGAATTTATTAGAAACAACTACTATACATACATAGTCATTACAACGATTTTCCAGATACCAGGCTACTATAGTGCAGTATATTTTGTTGAAAAAATAGGCAGAGTCAAAACCTTATCTATATATCTCGTTGTAACAGGATTATCAGCTTTCCTATTAGCATTTACTACGCAATTACCATTATTTCTACTAGCAGGAATGGCACTAAACTTCTTTGACCTAGGAGCATGGGCAGCATTATATGCTTATACACCAGAGCAGTATCCAACACATACACGAGTCCTTGGAAGCGGCTGGGCTGCCGCATGGGGTAGAATAGGAGGTATTATAGGCCCATACATTGTGCCATTCCTTGGAGCCTGGACCACAGTATTTGCATTCTTTGCAATAATCAACATATTAGGTGGAATAGTTGCTCTTGGAGGTAGAGAACTTAGAGGAATGGAAATGATTGAATTGAAGAAATAGATTTTGCCTTTTTCTATACCATTTAAACAATATTACAGCTACTATCAGCAATACTATAATTACTATGGTAAAAGAGTACTGCATGCCTAGGCCATGTTCATATAATGCTACATAGATCCTTTCTACATCGGACGCAGAAGTTAGAGTTACATTCATAGCAGTATAGTTGGCACTAAAAATCATTATTTTGCCAGGATATTTCTCAAGATAAGTCAGAGTCGCAATACCCTTTGAATTAGTTATTGAACCACCTAGATATTGTGGAGGGCTGCCTTTATAAAACTCTATAACTTGTCCTGAAAAAGGCCTTTGATTAATGGATAGATATGCAGTGAGTTTTACTAGGATAGAATGATTCGATAATATTGTGTAAGAAACATTCAGTTCTAGATATACAGGATTCTTGACTATTAAATCTATAGGTCTAGTATATTTTTGATAGATGTTGTCTCCTGGAAACACTATGTATAGATGGAAAATACCTGGATCACTTGAATTAAATAGTAATAGTGCTTCACCATCAATATCTGTTTTAGCTTTAGACAGAATATTTCTTCCATCACTTAATATAAGAGTTTTATTGACCAGTACCTGATCCATTGAAAATAGTCTTACAGATATCTCTACATTATCTCCAATAATTATTTCTGAAGGATTTATTGATAGTATTTGAATCTCTACAGGTTTAGGTACGTATTCAATAACTAATGTTTCACTTTCAGATGCACTGTATAGATCAGATCCTTTAAATACAGCTTTATATGAGTAATTTCCTTGACTATATTGCATAATAATTACCTGTGCAATTCCATGAGCATCAGTAGTGGATCTATATATTTCCCTCCATATATTATTAATACGTATGAAGAACAATACTTGATAACCTTTCAATGGCTCGCCAGATATAGGATCTAATAATAAAGCATATAGCCTTACACGTTCTCCAACATAAGCTTTTTTGGTACTTGAATTTAGGATGATTAGAGGACTTGACGTAGAATTAACATTGACTAAAACAGTATTACTACTATTCAAATACACCCATTTTCCAGCTATTCCCTCATATGGATCTGAGAAATTAGCCTTATACATGTATTGGCCAGGTATATTTTCCGATATAGGTATTAATGCACAGCCTTTACTATCGGTTAATGCATAGCCTATATTTACCCATTTAGTACCATTAATGCTTCTCCAAAATGCTAACCTATAATAACCAACTGGTTTATCATGTATTTTATCCCTAATACATGCTATTAAAGTAAAATTGTTTCCAATAGTTATGGTTTCGGGGGAAGTAAATAATTCTATAATTGTAGGTAGTGGATTCCATGTAATATTTATAGTATTGCTCCTACCGTAACCATATGTTTCATTACCAATATACTCTACATATATACTCCATGTATCATATGCATTGTTTCTAAGCTCGATCGATACATACCCAGATCTATTAGTATACAATTCATATGCAAGGACATTATTTATATACAGATTCAGACTAGCAGGATAGAGAGGAAAACCATTTACTGTCACTATCTTAGCCAATAATAGTATTGTTTCATTAACATATGGACTTGTATTATTTGTAAGTAACGTTACTTCTATTGGTGTCTTAATTATCTCTATAAACTTAACTCCTTCAGAATCTCCATAAATCCATTTCCCATAAAGCTTATATGGATCTACGAAATATGCCTTTATTAAGTATGTACCAGCTCTCCAAAACGAGTATTTATAGATCGCTCTCCCCATACCATCAGTGATATTGGTTCCTAAAAAAGTCCATGTACCTCCATTTGTACTGATCCAAAATGATACATTATATCCGTGTAATGGCCGAGAATCGCCAGTTCTTAGATACGCTTCTATAACTATTTCCTGTGTAGTAAACACTGATGATGGAATGTTTAGAATTATTTCAGTAGGGATAGGCTCAACTATTATACTTACATTATTACTATATGACTTATATAGTAGAGTTGAACCTAGATAGACAGCTCTATATGTATAGGTGCCAGCATATTTTTCACTGTAAACCATCATAGCGTATCCATTGGAATCTGTGATGTTTGAACCTATGATTATCCAAGAATCATTAATAAGTTTTTGAAATAATAAGGCCTTCCCAGCTACTGGAGCTCCATTCTTAAGTAACTGGGCCCTTAATAATATAGTCTCATTAATATCTACTATTGAAGTATTTACTGTTAGGGATAATTCCGTAATTGCTCCATAGATCGATATATTGAATGGCTTTGTCTCACTATATTTATAGATCCCTTCTCTACCCTCATAAATAATCTTATATGTGTAGTTTCCTATACTTGGTTCTATCCAATTAAATATAGCTTCTCCATATACATTAGTTCTTTCAACATCAATATCGATCCATTCAGAGCCATTTAATTTTAATAGCCTAACGGCCTCATTTGGCAACGGTCTACCTCTCTCATCAATGAGCTTTATTGATAGAATAAGGGTTTTATTTACATGTCCTATAGAGGGCTTATCTAAAATATTTATAATTGTTGATAAGCTATCGACAATTAATGTATAATTCCTCGATGTATACTCTTTGAAAGTCTCATTACCTCTGTAGTGTAGTCGAAAAATATATGACCCATTTTCCGGAAATACATATGACAATGATGCATAACCCTGTCTATCTGTAATGGCTCTATCGACTATGATCCAGTTCGTACTATTCCATAGTTCAAGGTAGATTGGTGCTAATGCTACAGGTTCAGTAATAGAATTATAGGTGTAGTTTAATTGAATGGTAAATACGACCTTATCATATACTTTTAGACGAGTACCGTTGTGTGAAATATTTAGTGATGTAGGGGTCTTTAAAGAGTATACAGTCTTAATGGATGATTGATTAGGTAATAGTAAATAGTTCATATTTCCACTATAGTTAGCTTTTAATAAGTATGTTCCGGCAGTTGCAAAGATATGTGAATATACTATTTTTCCATAAGAATCAGTTGAGCCATTAAATAACAATATCCATGTACTCCCATTATCATAGCTAATCCATATATCCACTTGTTCACCAGATATTGGTTCTCCACTATAATACTCTTTAAGAGAAACATTAACAGTTATTGGTTTAACTGTGTAGGTGTAGTTATTACTTAGACTTATTTCAACAATTGTCCTCATATAAATTTCTACTTGAACAACATTACTAAGACTGTATTGTCTATAAGTGTCTCCATGATACTCTGCTATATAGTAATATGTACCATTATCCGGCTCGCTCCATGTAAAAACAGCATAGCCAGAAGCATTCGTAGAGGCTGCTCCAATCAATATATAGTCATTTAAAGTATTACTTAGATGGTCAGATCTATAGAAGTAAATTGTTGCATTAGGTATTGGGACACCCGTATCCATATAAGAGAGCCTGGCTATAATATTGAAGTAGGTATTATCAAGAGTATTATTTACTGATGATATGATTAAAGAGGTTGGTTCTCCTATATCTACTTTAACAATAATAGGGCCCTCAACAATGCTTAACGCGGTCAAATTACTTAGATCCCTTTTATCTCGAGTGAAGAATACACATACATACCATGGTAAACTATTGTTTAGACCATAGCCTATGTCAATATATGTGTTAACGTTGGCAAATCCATTAAGATCACTAGTTTCTATAATTGATTCCCTATATACACGCGGCCCTGACGAACTATTATAATACATGATCACTAGTGCATACCTTGCTATAGAAGACGGTGATACAGCTGTTGCATTAATCCATATAAATCTTCCATCCATAAAACTCGCAGTTAATCCAGGCCCTATATAGAGATAAGCCTTCCCACCTGCAGAAGCCTCTGTTGCCCTCTTAATAGTGACTAAGTACATAAAGTCGGTATTGGGATTGGATTCTTCTTTTGGTGGCCGGAAATACAATATCTCATCTATTATTCCATAACCTCCTATGGTATTGTTGAGGAGCTGTATATCGTATCTCGTAAAATTGAGTAAATAGATGTGGATATCAAAATTAGTATTATTAGGATCAACTGTGTCTGCCCTTAACCTCAATCCATAGATTGTCTGATAATTTACATCATTAAATATGGGACTATAGTCTTCAAAGTGCACGACTAGACTATCAACTGATGAATTAAATGGGAAGTTTAGATAATAAGGAGATTGTAAGACACCATATAATGTGCCATTTCTTAATAATGTAGAATAATTAATAAATGGAATATTTCTTTGACCAAGTACATAATCATATGGATAAGATGGGCCCCCAGCTAATTTCTTAGCCAGGAAATCAGATAAATGAGTAGCCATTTTAATAGCAGCATATCCATCAACAACACCGAAACCTTCATGTACATCCTTACCGCCTCTATTAAGTGATGGAGAATACATCGAGAGATCTGTTCCATTGTATGTTCTCACTAATGGATATGTCTCATATGCTGATGCCTCGATAATATATTTTACAATTAATGCTGCCTGACTGGCATTAATCCCTAATAATACATCCCATAAGCTATGTGTTGAATTATATGGTTTATTCCTAAATACATCAATTATTAGAGCAGCTATACCAGATACAATAGCTGTTGATGCACTCGTACCATTAAATATGCCGAGATCATTTATTGTATCATTGAAAAAGAAGTCATCTTCATTATTAGAATCAGCACAATATACTTGAAATGATCCTCCCCCGCCGAGTGCTGCTACATCGGGTTTTAACGTCTTATTATCATAAGTACTATATCCGCCTTGACTACTATAGTATGTTATATTATTAAACCCGTCAACGGCTGCAACACTAGTAACCCATGGAAAAGCAGATGGATAAGCATTTGATGCCTTGCCATTGACATTATTAGATACGCCTCTATTACCTGCCGCAGCTACAAGCACTAATCCAGACTTAAACGCATTTAATAAAGCTAGCTCAAGAGCGGCATCGTATCCCTGCCCTTCAAAACTCATGTTCACAACACTTATATTATATGAATCCATAACTGACAAAATATAATCTATGCCATCAACTATATAATCACTATATATATTACCAAGGCTATCAACTACACGGACCATTAATATTCTAGAATCTGGAGCTATACCTTGAGATAAATTATGGTGATCATTGACTATATTTGACGGGGTCCATGCATTAGCCCATGCATCAATAGAGTCTATATAGTTATGGCGAAGACCTAATACATAGTTACCATAACTACTCTCATTATCAATGAATAGTTCTAGCTTAGTATGCCCTATATCATTACCTAAACGATCCCATGTATCATTAGATATAATACATTGAATATCTCCTCTATAACCCGCTTGTAGAGGATCAGCGTAACCAGGTACTTTACATAAGTATGCTTCGTAGGTAAAACCAGGATTATATACATGGATATATACGTTAACTAAGAGCTTACCACGGCTAAATACAGGAATAGGATATTTTAAATAAACATTAATGTAGCCTAATCCACTAGGTATATTGGCTATAAATTCTGAAGATAGCGGGAGATGGTTTTCGCTACCATTATAGCTACCTGCAAGAATATAAACAATGTGGGTTCCATGATCATATTCATCAATATACCATTTTGCAGTATTTGTAGCATCATAGCCTGTTAATCTTTGAGGAGATAAAGGTATTCCAGGAGCATTGATATCGACTCCACTATCAAGTACAGCTATACCGACATATCTACCAGTAATATTGCGATCCCATACAAAGGGACGTATAACTGCATGCCTGGATGCATAATGCATTGCTAGATCGTACTTGTGCATGGCCTGTATGAACAATAGATCTGAATATCCATCTTTATTGACATCTGTAGCTAGTAGACGGTTTCTTAGTTCAAGTATTCTAGAGGAATCTATTTCTATAGAAAATCCATATAATGCATGTCTCCATGGACCACGGATAATTCTTGCACCTAATGATCTAAGTATATCAAGATGATGTCTGGTCGGAGGCATCGATAATATAACGATCGATCTAATAACACTAGATCTTGAAACCATTTCTTCTAAGGAATCTTCGATATAATCATGATCTCTATCAAGAAGATTAAACCATTTAAGAGGTATTATTTTCCTATTTATTTGAAGATTGTTCTCTCTAGATAAGGTACACAGGGGCTCCATAAATATGGATAATGTCAAAATAATGATGATTAATAGTGACCATTTCCTAAACATTGTAACACCTAATTTATAACCTAATAAGTGAATACCCAGTAACTAATTAAGCCCCTATTAGAGATAAAAGTTTTACATATACACCATATAATTGCTTATTTTCTAAATGATTCTTCTATTAAATGAATTATGTCAACGATAAATCTATTAATAATTGATTCTCTACCATGCTTCTCCAAAATCTTTACAATGTATCCATTAATATAGTCGATCTCCGTCTTTCTACCATTGAGTATATCTTGAGCCATACTAGAATAATTTTCTCTGGTTACCTTAGCAACTCTTATGACATGCCTGTAAAGCCTATCAAGATCAAGATTATATCCTTCCAGATTAGCTGCTTCCACAAGTTCTCTCAGGATAAACCATGCCAATCTTTTACCCCATTTAGATAATATGATCTTATTTTGTGATCTAGTGATAGCTGTCAAAGGATTAATGACAGCATTCATACCTAGCTTAAGCCATCTCTCAAAATCAATATTAGACGTTATCCATGCTGGACAACCGCCTTTAGACAATATTCTGACTATACCAGGTAATAGGTTATGGAACCCTATATGTTGTCCAAATATAATAGAACCTATGCCTTTTTCAAGAATTATATTAGGTTTAATCCTTTGTGCACCAATCCTTACAACCCCGCATGCAACACGGTAGGGTGTAAACAGTTCTTCCATGTATTCGTATGATCCGAAGCCATTCTGTAAACTAATGAATAATGTATTGCCACTATCGATCTTCATCATGAGCTCCTTGGTATTTTCTAAATCAACCGCTTTAACGGCATTGAACACGACATCATATACTCCATGCGCTTCTGTATGATGAAATGCTCTAAATGGTACGAAAGCATCTTTACCATTGGATAATATAATGGTTACACCATTGTGTTCACGAATTGTCTCTACACTTCTCCAACTCCTATAATAAACGTCTAAATTCCTTACACCACCACGATATAGAAAATAAGCCAAAAGACCCCCTATACTTCCTCCTCCAATAATCGCTATTTTCACCGAATGCACCCATAACTACTCAATTAGCCTAAGTAATGTATCGATTAGATCCTCTATATCTTTTGAAAATATATAAATAACCGGCTCAAGTCCATAGCCTCCATGATCGACTATAACATCTATTCTACCCCTATGTCTCCTTATAACTCGCTTGATAGAATTACTAAAATCTTTAGTATTACCGTGAGGACCCGTATCTGCTATTCTCATTCTCATAAACCGGAGCTTATCAATAAAGATCGGGTCGTATCTAATGACAGCTGCAGCCCTTATAGATGAATTAATCATAGCAACTTGCAATAATATAGACGCTGTGTGATGGCTGCAACCAAAGCACGGTCTACCAACAGCCTCCACCCTATTATCGACTTTAACTATCCTACCAGGTAATCCAATAATGTCATTTATTGACTGAGGCCCTGGTAATGCATATACAATATTCATACCTACTTCGGGTACAAGCTTGTAAGCCTTAGGATCACTAATTAGTCTTTCTAAAGCCCTTTCATATTCTATAATTAATGGCGAAGATACTCCTGCCGGATGAAGATGTTTACATATACTGCAACCACATGGTATATCTTTTGAAACCCTATAATGTAAAGTACACAATTTCTGAGCCGATAACACCTGGTTTACAATAGTAGAGAATAATATCATATATCTTTCAGTATCATTCTTTATGAGAGGACTAAGTAAAATATTGATATAAGAGTCTATTTCCTCCTTTGTGAAGCCTATATCATATAATATATTATAGTACTTATCAATAGGGTCATTTACTATCTTATAAACCATAGGCTGAGTTATACCTAATTGCCTAGCTATTTTTGCCTGCGCATACCCTTCATTGTAAAGTCTATGGATTAGTATAGCTTTAATCGGATTTACAAAATACTTTACTGCTAGTTCATAAGGTATCATGTGAGAGCCCAAAATATAGTATAGATAACTTAGTTATAATTCTTTTTCCCTACCTATTATAGCGTTCTTATACTGAATATGTTCATCCTCTAAAGAAATACCTATATCAACTCCGGCGATTTTCGAAGCCACGTAATCAGCGTAAACCAAGATCTCATTTAATACCCTTATTTCATTGGTAAATAGATCTTCGTACCTTAACATCCTATTTAGCAGATCAGTTACGAGATCTAAATCCTTAAATACTATTTCACGGAAAAGACCAATATCATATTTGTTTAAACGAGGCTTCCTATAAAGACTCTTAAGAACAGATAATAGCTTATTTGGTTGAAGACTTCGATACTTTATACGGAGAAGTCTAATATCTGGATCATCACTGTTATTTATAATACCCATATATTCTTGTATAGCTTCACGAACTGCATCAATATCAACAAATCTATACCATGTCTGATTACTACTTGAAAAAGTTTTTTCAAGAATACCATAGTTTCTCTCAAGAATACGGAGAAGATTAGATGGATTATAATTAATACCTATAGATCTTAACTTAATTATAAGAGATTTATAGCTGAAATCACCGAATCTTTTAATTCTAAAACCATTATTTATAGAAACCTCAACCGCGGATTTGAGGACAACGATTCCTTTATCACCATATTTGTCTAGAAAATCCTTTACCCTCAACTTTAAAAGCTCTCTACTATCAATGTACGTCATTAGCACCACCAATAAAAAACAATGAGAGAAACACAGTCCAAGTATATGGGATATAGTCTAGTCTATATAGCACTAACCCTCTTAGAAAAACTACTATAGCACAATAGATCCAAGTAATACTCTATTATATAGCATTCATTGACCCATAATAGAGTAGCTGTATTCATTATATTTTAAAACCTTGTATTGTGTCCTAGTATTATAGGAGTACATAAGCTGGTGTTAAATGGATTGAACAATAATGTCGTGATTGTAAAAAATCTAGTCAAAAGATATGGTTTGAGAATAGCGGTTGCAGGAATATCATTTATTATATCTAGAGGAGAAATATTCGGTCTTATCGGGCCCAATGGAGCTGGTAAAACAACTACATTGAGAATGATTGCTACGTTAATAAAGCCGGATAGTGGGGGGATATTTATTAAAAACATTAATGCTTTAAAAGATCCTGTAAAAGCTAGAAAATATATTGGCTATCTCCCTGAAGAAGCAGAGGTTTATCCTCGTCTAACTGGTTATGAACATCTATTATTCTATGCTAAACTCCGTAAACCGGATCATGTTGATGAAACTGTAGAGTTTGGAATAAGATTATCCGGTCTTGGTAAGAGAGTCTATGATAGAGCTGGTGATTATAGTAAAGGTATGAAACGTAGGCTCTTACTTGCAATAGCTCTTATGACAAAACCTGTTCTAGCCATTCTAGATGAGCCTACAAGTGGTTTAGATGTATATGCAAGTGTCCGTGTTAGGAAAATGATAAGAGAGTATGTTCGTGAAACAGGCTCATCAGTCATATTATCTAGTCACAATATGCTTGAAGTAGAATATTTATGTGATCGTATAGCATTCATTAGCCGTGGAAAAATAGTGTCTATAGGGCATCCTAAAGAAATTCTCGAAAAATATAGTGCATCTAATCTTGAAGAAGCTTTTGTAAAAGCAGTTGAAGAGGCTGGATATAGGTATGAAGGGACATAATTTCAAAGTATTGCTTTGGAAAGAATTACTTGATCTATCTAGAGACTATAAAACGTTAGCAACAAGTCTATTATTACCACTTATATTCTTTCCATTACTTGGCTTCCTTAGTTTAGCTCTTGTTACACAACAACCTGTGAATATAGCAATAGTTGACATGGACCGTGAAGAACTACATAGTGAACTTTTAAACCTTACATTCTCCTCAAGGGATCTCGTAAATAAGTTAATTAATGGCTTGAAAGGATACGGCTTCAATGTATATGAAGCTAGCAATTCTAGTGTAGTCTATAATTCAAGTATAGATCTAGTAATTATAATTCCTAAGGGATTTACATTTAATCTTTTAAGCCTTAACTCCACAGCTCATGTAGAGATCTATAGGAGAGCTAATGTACAGGCAAGTGCTAGAGCTGAAGCAATAGCAAGGGCTATAATTAATGGATATAGTAATGCTGTTTCTAAAGAGAAGGTTGAAGCAATAATAAAGATTACAGGATTAAATGCTTCATCAACAGCTATATTATATCCTATTAGTACAAAGTTACAGCTTGTTACATTTGGTGGTCGAGAAGTTGGCATGGAGGAAGAGCTTAAAGGATTATTTGCAAGAGTGCTTGTCCTCGCATTAAGTGTCGTTATAACACCCGCTACAAGCTTCATTATAGATGGAATTATTGGTGAACGCGAACGGAAAACCATAGAAATGATCCTTAGTCTTCCTTTACCAGTTTCATTAATTATATATTCAAAATTAGTTGCAGCTACAATGCTTGGATTATTGACGGCGATTGCTGATGCTCTTGGATTTGTAGCCTATATAGTATTGACTACAATGGCTCTTGGAGGAAATATTTCATTACCTATAGACCCTATATTATTGTTGCTTCACAGCGTCGTAGCCTTCTTCACAATACTAGTTACAATATCTATTGCATTGCCCTTCATTACAAGAACAAGGGGTATTAGAAGCGCGTCAAACATAGCTAGCGGTATTGCTATTATTGGTACAATAGTATTCTTTACAGGATTTATTGTTGATTATTCGAGGCTACCTACAACAATTAAGTCTATTCTTTACATTATACCATATACTCATAGTATATTGTCGATACAATACTATGTTGTTGGGTATACGTTTCAGGCTTTGATGCATCTACTAGTTTTAGTTATACTGAGTATAGTCCTTCTAGTCTTCTCTACAAAGATATTGAATACTGAAAAAATGCTGCTTGCACCACCTACATAGTCTATGAATATATGCGTATAAACATACTATTTACAAATATATATTGTAAGTTGATAAACCTTATTTATCAAGGCAATTATATTACGGTAGTATAGGAGGAGATAGCCTTGTTTAAGCCAGCATTCTACAGAGTATTATTTGCTGTAGAGGGTGATGCAGAATTTGATATACAGTCGATAAGTAAAAGACTCAATGTAATACCATCAACTGCTAAAAGATACATTAGGGAACTATTAAAGAAAGGCTATATAAGGGAAATAAGGCCTGGCCTCTATGCTTTAACAGATGAGGGCACTGCATTAAAGAATAGTCTTAAGAACTTATTAGAGAAGAAAGTCGAGGAAAACCTGGGATACGTATTAACAGATCCCTCTACAGGCAACCCTGTACCAGTAAAGATTACAAATATTTATCAACTCTACGCTATTGTAAAATACAGGCTTGTTCCAGAAAATATATTACTTGAACATATTAGAAGAGACTATCTAGCTAAATGGATAAGAGATGTACTTGAAGATCTGGATTTAGCTGATTTTCTAGAAAATAATAGAGATATTAGTATTAATGAGTTCTTGGATGTATTAGAGGAAAGACTAAAGATACTCAATAGTATTAGATCAGTTTTAGGGATGTAGATGGATATAGATAAGATCTTTGAAGCCATAATTGAATGGCTGCCGAGGCTGCGATGGTATCCATGGAGCCTTGGTGAAGGATTAAAACTAATTGATTACTATTTTATAAACAATACATACTTCTTAAAGATTAGACATGGAAATGATAGGTTCTATCTTCCGATAGCAATTACTGGCTATAAACCTCTAAACATACCTAGCGAACGCTATATCGTCTTTAATAATAAGTATATTGTTGAAGCAGAATTTACTAAAGACTACCTCGTTAATCTATCAAAGTCGGAAACTATTAAGGCAAAGTACTATATAACCGATATACCGTTGAGTAGAGGATCCATAAACGTTAAACCATTAACTTTAGAAACTAGTAATGTATTAACAATCCATGAAGTACTTGGAGGCTATAAATTAGTTATTAAAAGTTATAGGAAACTGCCAAGAATAAATCTAGAGCCATTAATAATTGATCTATTGGCCAGTAATCAATTTAAATACATACCATCAATAGTAGCGACTTATTCATGGGATACAGATACTATAACCATAGTCATGGAATACATTAGCGGTGAAGGAGATGGAGGAAAACCATTCTATGACGCATTCATTGAATACGTTAATGGCACCCCCAGATATAGGATTGGCCTTGCATCGCTACTTGGTATAGAAATAGCTCTTTTCCACAAGATCCTCTCTACATCAAAACATGAATTATTTAAACCGGAGCCAATATTTGAGAGTGATATTAAAAATTGGATAAGCAGAGTTGATAGCCTTATTAAAAGTATTCTTAAAAACATGGATAAACTTGTTAAAAAGTATGAATGGATAGATTATTGGAGAACTCTATTTGAAGAATTAGTTGATAAAGTATTTGAAGATTATATTGAATCAATACAGGAATATATTGGTTTGAAGAAGATGAGGACGCATCAAGATTTACATCTTAGCCAGTTTATCTATGATCCTAGGAGGGGATTTGTATTTACAGATTTTGAGGGAGAACCAGCTAGAAGTGAAGATGAAAGATTATTAAAAGAGCCTTGTCTACGTGATCTAGCTACTCTTCTTAGAAGCTATCAATACCTTACCTTTACAGCATATGCTTTCCATACAGGTAAAAACTATGATCTTGTTGGAAAACAGTTCCTTGAAAAAGGAGATCCATTCATAAGATGGAGAGCAATTCATGGAAAGGCCATAATCTATAGCTATTTAGGTGAATTAACAAACAGTCTCCAAGAAGTACTCGGTCTAAATAGAGGCAATCTAGCCAAATTCATTAAACTATTAACACCATGGTATATTGAAAAAGCCGTGTATGAAATATTTTATGAGAGTATGTATAGACCCTATATGCTACCCATACCTATAATAGGGCTTAAATACTATGCTACAGAAATAAGATCTCTTATATGAAGTTCTAAGTAATTCTCTCTTAATATTTCCAGTAAATCTCTTCCTATAAACAATGAAGTATGTATATCTTATTTGATTATAATATAGTATATATCTTGACCTTTGTCTAGGACAATATTCTTCAAAAGATATGAGCTATAAAATATATTTAGTATATTAACTATGGTGATGACGGCTATGATGAGTCACCGTAGTATTGTATCTATATTGTTGATAATGATTATCTTAGGAATAATGTTTGGAATGGATTATGTGAGTGGATGTTTTGTAAAAGATAATGATTATGGAGTTGAATTAATTATTGCTAAACCCGGTGTTACATTCAATTTATCTAGGCTTCTCGAAATATGGGAATATGCTTCTTTAATAAACTATACCTTTAACGACTATAGTGGAGAAGCCATAGCCTATAGAAGTGCATGTAATAACCACTATGCATTTGTAATCGGTTTCATTAAAATAAATAATACTATTTATCCAGTGTTTACAGTAAAGCCCCTATTTAAATATAATATGGGAAAAGAATGGTGGTGTACATCATTTTCGACAGAGACTTACATCACTAAAGAAGTTCTTATAAATTCTATATCTAGTCTTGACTGGAAACTTACTAATGAATATCATAGCAACTTATACATGACAATTACTCCGTCACCCAATGAAACAAATGTATTAAAGTCAATAGTTATTGGTGTACAAGACTTCTATGAATTAAGAAAGGAAATAGGAAATATAACGATCTATGTATCAATGGCAACAGCTAATGCTACAGATGAAAAACATACAGGATTGATCATAGAAGCTAATGATCTAAACGATGAAGCTAGAAATGCTGTGGAAAATCTGATATATTCACTATTTAATCAATATGTAGAACTGGAATGGCAACGATGTAATCCAAGTTCATCGTATAATCCTAGTCCTGAAGAACTAGAGAATGATTTAAAACATATTCTTAAAGGTGAATTAGAGTTTCTTATAAAAATTAATGCATTGAAAGGCATATCCATGAATGAATTAGAGTTTATAGTCCAACACATAGAGCCTGGCTCAACTGGTTTAAATAACACTATTGTCTATGATGGAGTAGATGTCTATAGATTAGCTGATTATATAAGTATTAATAAGTTAGAATTTAGCTGTAGAGACGGAATCGTAATTAATGAATCTAATGTAGGCTATTATACAGTTTTACCTATACATCCATGCATCGTTCTAACTGCTACACCTATATCAACTACATCGCCACCTATGTACATTGATACAACCTATCATGAGCCCTCTACACAGCATGAAGCATCCACATCACCATATACAGGTTCACTATCAAATATAGAGGCTTTAGCTATAGCATTTGTTATGGCTATATCAGTAGCGTTTATATCATGGCTTATAATAAACCGCCATAGATAATGATCGGGGTGATGCATTTTGATGAGACGTGACTTACTGGAATATTATCTTAAACTACGTAGCTTGAATAGACCCTTTGGTGTACGTGAAGCCCAAAGAGTCCTTGGATTGACAAGTCCCGGCAAGACCCAGAGAATCCTTAATAAGCTTATCAAATATGGTCTTGCGAGAAGGCTTGAAAACGGCAACTACGTTATTAATAAAGATCTTCCATTTGAACTTGTTAACTATATTATTTTATCAACATTTATTTTTCCAAGGATAATCGTATACTCAATATATTCAACAGTACTAGCAACTATATACATATTATTGACTCGTCCCCCGATAGACGTAATATTGTTAGCACTACTAATAATAGCTCCACTATGGATTGAAACAATTTATCAGTTTTTAAATTTACGGAGATTTCTTAATGTATAAAAATTGATTAAACAAATTCTCTTCATAGTTTCTCTTCATTTCTAAATTTGATGAACATGGTTTCAACCAGAATTATGCATCCCTGAATAATGGTTGGATAATGTGTTCTATATTCTTAAAGGTATTTATATGAAAGCCTATTATCTGTATTTACTAGGGACTGAGGATAATGAATCAATGTGCTGTTGAAGTTAGAGACCTCACTAAGAAATATGGTTCATTAATAGCTGTAGACCATATAAATTTCTGTGTACGCGATGGCGAGATCTTTGGTTTTCTAGGCCCTAATGGAGCTGGTAAAACAACAACTGTTAGAATGCTTTGTGGATTAACAAGAATTACCGAGGGAAGGGCTTATATCTATGGACATGATGTTGTGAAAGAACATATGATAGTGAAAGGATTGATTGGTGTTGTACCTGATATATCGAACTTATACCATGAGTTGAGTTGCTGGGATAACCTTATTTTTATGGGTGAAATGTATGGTTTGGCTAAGAGTGAGAGAATCCGTAGAGCTGAAGAACTCCTTAAACTATTTGGTTTATGGAGTAGGAGGAATGTATTGTTTAAAAATTTGTCTAAGGGGTTGAAGAGAAGGCTTACAATAGCTGCTGCATTAATGCATAATCCCATGGTATTGTTTCTTGATGAGCCAACTATAGGCTTAGATGTTATGGGTAAACGTGTTATTTGGAGGATCGCTAGAGAACTTAATAGTAGGGGTATAACGATTTTCCTTACCACACACAATATCTATGAAGCTTTTCGGCTATGCGGTAGAGTAGCGATCATAAATCATGGAAGGATCGTTGCACTTGATACTCCGGCTAGGCTTAAGAGACTTATATCTGCTGAGGAGGTATTGGAGATCGAGTTTTATCCATCTAATCCGCCAGTTAATGAGCTTAAGAGGATCAAGGGTATTGTTGATGTACGGTATTCTGGTTCTACAGTTAGGCTTGTAGTAAGTGATCCTCTCAAAGCACTTGAGGGACTAGTAAGATATGCTCGTATGAATGGCTATTCCCTAAACATGGTAAGCCTTAGGAGTGCTGATGCCGAGGAAGTCTTTATAAATATAGTGGGTGGGTATAGTGCTGGGTAATCTAGTTAGATCATTTTACATAGCTAAGAAGGATCTTAAAGAGTACTATCTAAAACCTGGTACTATGAGCTGGGGCGTAGTATTCCCCATAGCATTTACACTAGCATTCCTGATTAGGAGAGGAGGTATTGGTGTATGGCTTGCACCAGGACTTATATCTATGGCTATATTCTTTAGCTCTACATCAATGTCTGCTGTATCGATCGTTTTTGAGAGAAAAGTAGGGTCTTTTGAGCGTCTCTTACTCTTCCCAGTAAGTTATACATGTATTGCCCTCGGTAAGTCACTTAGTAGCTTCTTATTCGGAATAGTATCGTCACTAACAACAGTCATAATAGCATACATGATCGTCCCAGTAATGCCATCTAACCCACTGCTCTTCATACTATGTATTATACTAGCTACATTCCATTCATCAACATTTGGTGTACTCCTAGCATTTCTCGTAAAGGACCCCTCTCAGACTATGACTATATTTAATATAATTAGGTTTCCCATGATATTCCTTTCCGGCATTATCATTCCATTGAATGGACTTCCACTACCTGCAAAGATTACCTCAATATTTCTCCCATTAACCTATTCTACAGAAGCTATACGGTATTCTTATCTCGGATCATATGACCTTATACCACCAGTCTTATCAATATGTATAACATTATTATCAAGCTTGGCATTTCTACTCATTACATCAGCACTTATTGAGAAAAGCATCCCCTAACACATAGGCTAAGCAATGACCTTATACAAAATTATGTCTTATGTATAACTTTATTTTCCATATACAGTATATGTTAATTATGACTATAACATATACATATGGCTTTGGGGGATGCTATTTGAAAATCGTAGTACCTGTGACAAGTAAGAATGGTTTATACTCCAAGATCTATGAACACTTTGGTAGAGCACCTTATTATGCTCTTATGGAACTCGATGAAACGCATAATGTCAAGAAAATAAATTTCATAGAAAATCCCAGAGTCATGGGATATAGACCAGGAATATACTTTTCACAACTAGGCGTAGAATATATTGCTATTAAAGAAGGAGGTATAGGAGCAAGGGCTATAGAGATACTAAAACAGAGGGGCATAAAGATTCTAGTAGCAAATGGAAATAATTTAGAAGATATCCTAAGGTCTATTAAAGAAGGATCATTAAAGCCTTATACAGGACTAGGATGCCCTGGGAAAAACGTTAATACAGACCCATGTGGTTTTTCTAATTTCTTAATAAACTAAGTGATATGGGGTGAATTTATTTGTAGCTTTAGATAATGTGATTATATGGATGAAGAGCGAACCCGTGTCGGAGCCTAAGAGGCTATGAAGAGGGTCGGCGAAGCTGACTTATAGTGTTTATAAAATGTATAACAATATTATAGATGATATTATCAATTACTATATTTATACTATACTTATTCAATGCATTAAAGCTTATCAATTATTATAATCGTAAATAATATATCTAAGAGTGTGATAAAAATACATCATTAGTACTATATTTTCGAAGATGAGATCACCATTATTATCAATAGCATATTGATAACCATCACATGAAGCAAACGTTATCAAGACATTACCATCCGAACTATAGTATATTAACGGATTAGAGTGAATACAAAGATCCGCATAAACAGGGGTCGGCATAAAATTCTACATATACCCTATAATTCCAAGACCAGTTACCCTGGTAAAAACCCATTCTAGCATTATCGTGTTTATACGTTAACCATAACTCATTATACCTACTCATTTCTGTCGATCCATGAAGTGATGTCATAGTTGTTAAAAGAGGGATCAATAATAGGAAAATAAATATGTAATTAAAATGTTTCCTCAAAGACGTTACCTTCATAATATTTATCATAGCATCTTTTCCCATGAGAACATATTTAATCTTTTTTGTTAAATAATTAATAATCATAATTGAGTCCATCCCCTAATTTGATCCCATCTATAAATTGTTAAGGGCCTATTATGATAGTACACTTCTCCTTCCTCACACTTAACTACTTTACCTACTATTTTGTACGGTATTCCATAGTCCTTTAATTCATTTGTAAATTTCTCAATATATTTAGGATCAATTGCTAGAACTACACCATATTCTTCTCCTCCATACATAATTCTCTCCAATATACATTTCTGATCTCCTTTACAATAATCCTTTAACTCTTCATGACACATCGGTAGATCATTTAGTCTAAAGCAGACGTTCGACTCATGAGCCATTGTATAAAGAGTATATGATAACCCATCACTAACATCCATTGATGCATGAACTACTTTTGAATACGATGCTATAATATTAGCCAAGTGTACATGTATCCTTGGTCTCTTAGTATATTCTTTTACCCAGTCTAGCCTAGAAGCAGTATCTATTCCATCTAGAGCAATAATGCCCATTGCACCATAATAACCAGTTACAACAATAATATCACCGGGCCGAGCTCCATCCCTCCTAGGCGGATGAGCTGCAGTTGAAAAGCCTATACCTGCAACAGTAATCCACGGATCACTAGACTTATTCGTATCTCCACCCAATAATCTACATCCATATTCTTTACATGCCTCTCTGAATCCTTCATATAATTTAATGATCATATCTTTGGTCCATTGCCTTGATATACCTATTGAAATCATGAAACCGTAAGGTATCGCTCCCTTAGATACTAGATCGCTTGCTGATCCAGTCAATATAGAGAAGGCAACATCTCTTAAGCTTCTCCATGGAAGTCTTGCTGATTCAATACTGTAACCGTCTATTGTAAACATTATCCTAAGAGATCTAGGAATAATGTCTCTAGCATCATCGCCTGGAGAAAGTCTTTCACCAAATTCTTCTTTATCAAGATACTTAAGTATTAATTTTATAAGTTCATCCTCACTAGTTATCTTCATCGTATATTACCCTTTATCCATACATAGTTAGTTCCCAATTCATCCACCATGAAAGAACCTTAAGCATTTCATCTAAACCATTTATCCATGGAACAGCTACATGGTGATTACCCTGTGCTAGTTCAATAAACTTTTCTCCACCATAATCTCCAAGATCAGCTATTAACTGTGTTCTACATAGTCCAGGCTCAAGTAAACCGGATCTAATATTTCTTGCCTTGAAAACATATAGCTTCTTATAGTCTAGACTAAGTCTAAGAAGTGCATATTCTCTATGCTTCATCTTACATGTAACAGCATAGGGATATCCTGATTCAAAATGTGATACTAACATACAGTTATTGCCTAAGCGAGGAGCTATAGTACAGTGGGCAAATTTTACGTATCCCTCATATGTTAAGCCGCTTGGATTAAATATCCATCCCGGCTCACTTGTTAGTATAGGACTTACTGCTAAGAATACCAGACTGTAAAAGTCATCCTCGCAAGCCATGGGTATGCCATCGTTGTTAAGCATTGCAACAGCTAGACAGGGCGTTATCTTATACTTCATAACTAGTGGAAAACAATCAATAGATACTGCATTAAATACTCCTTCAACTATTATTTTCCTAATTGCATAGTATATTCTAAGAGCTTTATAGAGGCTTTCACGATCTATACTACTAAGATCAATATATTTGGATACATGATTATATAGCTCTCTTAATTCATTATCTGATGCTTTTTGACCTATTTGAATGATTTCCTCATAACCTATAGCTTTAACTAATGCTCCAGTAGCATCAATAAATTTCTTAGCATCATCACTTAATGCGCCATTCTCGTTTATCTCCAATACTCGAAGTTTAGACAAGTTATAACCAGCCAATAGGCCACGATATACTGGATTGAATACTCTACATAAACTATTAGGTTCATCTGAATACAGTATTCTCACTTTATAGCCTCTTTGAACTAGCCATGCTTTAGCAGATAATGCACTCGGTAGACTATTATGCCTACCATGAGTAACTAATATAGCAGGTTTATGAGACTCTGCAATTATTCTTTTTGCTAGTTTACTAGTTCCTCCAGTTAAATGAATTAAAAGAAGAAGATCGAAGGACTTGTAATTAATATTCAATTCATTAATACTAGTTACTACATTATCATATATGGTGACACCATTATATCCCTCTAAACACTTCCTATATACATTCATTAAACTCGTATAATATTCTTCACCATGTAATCTGCTAGCAAGCGGGATCACTAGAATTCTCAAAAA
>Ga0180301_10000834_pt1 | contig 24193 bp, 24 predicted proteins | sample GuaBasSediGuay16_FD_121797 | JGI IMG/M metagenome (GOLD analysis project Ga0180301, IMG submission 121797) | Subseafloor sediment microbial communities from Guaymas Basin, Gulf of California, Mexico - Guay16, Core 4569-2, 12-15 cm | ecosystem: Environmental > Aquatic > Marine > Hydrothermal...
GCCTCCTGTTAAACGAGCTTATAACCAACTGTATTAAACATGCCTTCCCGGATAACAGGGAAGGTGTGATAACGATAGAGCTTCATAAACTCGAGGGAGAAAAGACTATGATTATTTTAGAGGATAACGGGGTAGGGCTCCCCCCGGGTTTAAACATTCAGGAAGCGGACTCACTTGGCCTCAAGCTTGTTGAAACGCTGGTTAAACAGATTGAAGGAAAGCTGGAGCTTCGCTCGGGAGAAAGTGGTACACGCTGGAAGATCATATTCTAAGGTTTATCCTTTAAGTCCCAGTTTTTTCTGAATCACCGCTTTGGTTACAGAGAGAACCTCTCCGGTTTCCACCCATAATAGTTTCAGGAACAGTTCGTAATTGTCTTCCTTTGCATAAAGCCTGCCCGAAACAAGAAGCCTGGCGTTGAGAACTCTGCCCAGTTCCGCTGCGTCTTCTTCCCCGGTAATGCCGGAAAGCTGTAGTTTAAGCTCTTCCATAATCTTTTGCAGATCCTTTCTTTCAACAGGGCGGAAAAAATTATTTTCCGAAACTGAAACAAGCAGTTGTTCTGTAAAATACTCCGCATCAACCTTAGACTCATCCCCTGCTGCGGTTATGGGAAGAACTGCTGTGGGGGTGTTTTCGGAAATGGAGATAGATGAGTAATCCACCAGTTGTTCCAATGTAAGGGAAAATAGCTTCTTAAGTGTTTCTTCTCTCTCTTCCGCCTCTATCTTTCTTGCCGCAAAATAGGGTTCTGCCTCTTGCAGTGGAGTATCTGTTAGATAACTGAGCTCTTCCCTGGCGAATCTTATGATGATTGCCTCGAGTTTATCCGTACTGTAATTTGCTCCCGTATGGTGGCTTACACTTCCAGGTCTGCCCCCCTCGCTCTCTCCCGTTTCACCGTAGGTGAGAAAAATATATTTCCCTGAAGTGTACTGGGAAATCTGGCGCAGAATGTACTCGCCTGTTATATCCAGACCACCCGTACCTACAGTGAAGAACTTAATACCTAATTCTTTAGCCTTTCTGGCGGAATCCACATAGGTAAATGTCTGTCCGTAATCGAGGTGAGGAGATGCATCGGTGATAATAAAGGCCATCCTTATCCCGTTTTTATTCCAGTCGATGTTTTTTACCGCCTCCTCCAACGCGGCCTGAAGATCTTCGGGGTGATCGCCTCCGCCGGATGCCTCTACCAGAGACAAGGCCTGCCGGAAATCTTCCAGGTTTTCTGTCAGCGGAATGACTCTGGTTCTATATTCATCTCCCACATCCTTGTAAAGAACCATTCCAAGTCTAAGGTTTGGCCTGGGTTGAATACTGGTTAGATTTAGATGGATAAGCTCTATGGTTGTTTTAAGCCTCTGAATCTCTTCGCCCATACTGCCGGTTGTATCAAATACAAAGAGTATATCCATTGGCACAGGGTTTTCTATAAATCTGGCTATGGGAAAAGTAATCTCTACCTGGCGTTCTCCATTTCTTAAGAGCTCTATATCCTGAACCTGCTGCATCCATTCGACTCTTACCACATAACTGTCAAGATCTTTCCTGTATTCGGAAGGAAAGAAGAGGTAGCTTCCGTCTGCCAGAGTTTTACCCCTTTCCAGAACCAGGTCGTCAATTACGGTTACAGTTGCATTTTGGAGTGATTTACCATCTTTGTCCTTTACCGCAAGTATTATTCTCTCTTCTACCGGAATGGGGTAATGGGGGACATACCCATATTCTTTTAGAAAACGCAGGAAATAGCCGTATTGCCGGTTATCATCTGCGAACCCTGCTCTTAATCCCGATACACCAGGCCTGCTCCCAGATGAAAAGGAACTAGCCCCGAAAGCGGCATCGGGAGCTCCGGCTTCAGCAGAAGGTGCTGTTGACTCTGATAGAGTAAAATTACTCTCAGGCCCAATATCCTCGACCCAATCATCCTCTGTAATTGCTCCAGTTCCTCCTGCCTTGCTTTCTCTTGTACCTGGCGATGGGGGTTTTTCTTCTTTTTTTTCTGTCGGTTCTTCAGTAACCTTCTCTTTTGTTAGGCTTTTATCCTCTTTTTTTTCGGATGGCTCTTCGATGCTCTTCTTTTCCTTTACAATCCTATCTTCTCTTTCCGTTTCTCGCTCCGGGATAGTAGATATATCTACCGACTGAGTACCGGCACAGGAGCTTAGCAATAAAAAAAAGGCTATTATCGCGAAAAAAATTATATAAAAAAATGATTTTCTTTCCACAATCATCCTCCTGCGTGATATTTTTTTATCTGCCATAATACTTTGTTTTTCTGTCTGCCGTAATTTTTTCGATCTCCTTCAACCTGTTGTGATAATAATTTTCCCATTCTTCCGATAAATTTTCAAGCTCAAGTATCTTCTCAAAGGGCATTACAAGCATACCATAATCAGGATCTTTGTAGTTAGAGATTAAAATAGGCTTAACCTTGAGTATCCAGGCATCGTCGTCAAGCATACCTACTACGACACTGAATATTGCAGAATCACCGGTAAAGACCCGCCTGGGATTGGGGTTTACAGGATCGATTCTCCAAGTTTGCCCCGAGATGAAATTACCCGATGACGGAATGATTAACTTAGTTGCCCCCCTGATCATCCTCATCTCCCATGGCTGCAATACATGGGGATGATGTCCCCATACAATGTCTACACCCGCATGGAGGAGGCTGTAAAAAAAGAGTATTTTCTCCCTCTCCGGTTGAAGGGCATATTCTATTCCTCCGTGGAATGAGAGGATAAAAAGATCGTAGTGAGGGGCAATACTGGAAATATAATTGACGAATGCTTCATTCTCTGATGACTTTTTGTAGTTAACAATTTCTACCAGTTCTGCTGTGCTGTAATTATTTATAAAAGATGTTATCGCCAGAAAACCGATCTTCAAGTTTCTCTTTTCAATCATAATGGGTATAAAATTTCCCCGACCTTGAGTTTTGATACCCGAAAAGAAGATATTATTCTGTTTCTGTAACTCTTTCATTGTAGAAAGGGTGTTTTCTATGCCCCCTTTCCCCTGATCACCGATATGGTTATTTGCGAGGGAAAATACGTCAAAACCTGCACTTATTGCTGCCTCCACGTAGGGGGGATGATTATTGAAGTTTGGGTAATTGCTGAGCGGTCTTTGGGGGTCTACAGGAAACTCCAGATTAGCAAAGGTAAGATCGTCTTCGAGGAAAATGTGCTTTACCGATTCATAGATCCGGCTGTATGGTTTCCGGAGATAATTTACATCGTGTGCCATAATATCACCTGCAAAAGAGAGTGTGAGCGTTTTTAGAACTGCATTTTGCCTTTCGTGATAACTCTCGAGTGGTTTCTGCTCTGTTGTTCTGTCTTCTCCGATCCGGCAGGAAGAAAAAATTGTATATATTAGAAATATGCTTAATAAAAACCTTGCGCGCACAAAATAATTATCAGTGCGATTAAGAGATTTGTAAATAGCTTTAGCTAATTTTCTCTATCCCTCTTTCGCTTTTTGAATCAGCTCTACCAGAGTAGTTAACTTTGGAGTGGGAGGTTTAAGCGCCCTTTCTATCTCTTCTGGAGAATATTTCTGTTGTATGTAACTGTGTACTCTCGAGTTTGCCCCCCAGCACTGAAATATTTTTGGGCAGAAGAGTTCCCTTCCAGGTTTTTCACAATAACCGAAGGGAACCTTATGCCCTAACATTCTGCAATATATGGTTCGATTAAACATGAAACTTAATTTTGACCGGTTTTTACCATTTTGGGTTTGGGAAAATCCTTGAGTGCCTCGAGATTCTTCTCAAGCTCCTCGGTGGGGAACTCGTAGTCTTCGAGCTTGCCTCCCATGTAAGCGTCGTAACCCGAAAGATCGAGAAGTCCGTGTCCGCTCAAGTTGAAAAGTATTACCTTCTCCTTACCCTCTTCTTTTGCCTTTTTTGCCTCCCGAATTGCCACTGCTACAGCATGACTCGTTTCGGGTGCAACGATAATTCCCTCTGTCCCGGCAAAAAATATTGCAGATTGGTAACACTCCAGTTGATGAATCGCCAGAGGAGAAATAAGCCCTTCAACAATCGATTGTGATACCAGTGGAGCCATGCCGTGGTATCTCAATCCACCTGCATGTATGGGTGGTGGCACAAAATTGTGCCCCAGGGAATGCATTGGGAGCAGTGGTGTCATACCGGAGGCATCACCTAGATCGTAGAGAAAAGGTCCTTTAGTCATTGTCGGACATGACCATGGCTCTACCGGAATTATATCTATCTGCGCTCCGTTAATTTTATCGTAGATAAAGGGGAAGGAGAGTCCTGCAAAGTTACTTCCCCCACCTGCACACCCTATAACGGTATCAACTTTTTTCTCTCCGGCCTTCTCGAGTTGTTTTTTTGCTTCTAGTCCTATGATGGTTTGGTGCAATAGGACATGGTTAAGAACACTGCCTAAAGAGTACTTGGTCTGTCCGCTTTTATCTGTTACTGCGGCTTCAACCGCCTCGCTTATGGCTATGCCTAAGCTGCCTGAAGTGTCGGGATTTTTCTCAAGCACTTCCCTGCCTGCCTTTGTTTCGTTACTCGGACTTGGAACACACTCCGCTCCCCAGGTCTGCATCATGATTTTCCTGTAGGGTTTTTGATCGAAACTTATTCTTACCATGAACACTTTGCACTGCAGTCCGATCAGTGAGCAGGCAAAGGAGAGTGCACTACCCCATTGGCCTGCACCTGTTTCGGTTGTAAGCCGTTTAACCCCCTCTTTTTTGTTATAGTAAGCCTGTGCTACGGCGGTATTTGGCTTATGACTGCCTGGCGGAGAGATACTTTCGTTTTTATAGTATATTCTTGCCGGAGTATCCAGGGCTTCTTCCAGAGCTTTTGCCCTGTGGAGGGGAGTAGGCCTCCATGTAAGCAAAATATTCAGTATCTCTTCCGGAATATCGATCCACCTATCCTGACTTACCTCCTGTTCAATCAAGGCATTGGGGAAAATAGGTTTTAACATATCCGGGGAAATGGGGTTTCCATCCGGCCCAAGGGGTGGTTGAAGTGGTGACGGCAGGTCTGCAGAAAGATTGTACCACTGTCTTGGTATTTCCTTCTCATTTAACTGTATTCGCATATTCATGGCGGCTCCTTTAATAAATGTTTCTATAGATAGAAACATTTATACACCCGTATAGCACAGTTTGTCAAGGAATTATTTTATTTTTTTTAACATTGCCGTGAAAATTGTGCTTTCTTAGGGGAAGCCTCTATCAAAGGGGTCCTGTGCACCTTAAGCTTATAACAGTGCGGTGAAAATTGTACCTTTTTTGGAGAAGCATATTACTTAAGGAGACCCACCGGCTCAAGCTGCATGGCAGTCTCAGAACCTTAAAGCCTGGGGAGGGTTTCTCCCCATCAACTTTTAGCTTGCTTAATAGAACGAGCTCCAAAGCTTGAGGTGCAGGCGGCTCCCCCATCGGCACAATCTTCATGGACTGTGTGTCTGCCGTAATTGACAACAATATTTTCGGATAATACAATTTCAAGCTGTGGATATTCAAACTATTTCACACCGTATTCAATCTCCAGTCGCAGAAATTCGCTCTCTTCTTCAAACCATAAAAGAAGGCTCCACTGAAGAGACCAATAAAAAAGCTCTGTACATTATAGAAAGAGCAATTTCACGGGCGGAAGAGGCAGAAGAGCTTATAACCGATCTACTGAATTACGAGCTTTATTCCGAGGGGGGTTTACCTCAAAAAAGGGAGTTTGATTTGATTGCTCTATTAAACGATCTTGTTTCGCAGTATTTCCCGGTAGCTTCAGAAAAGGGGATATCGCTCTACCTGGGGATGCCCAGAAACTTGAGGTTGCTTATGATAGGAGATCCGAGAGGGATGGAACATGCTATCAGAAATCTTCTTGAAAATGGAATCAAATACACACCCCCCCAGGGTTCTGTAAGTATTGTACTTACCATTTTAGAAGAGGATAAAAAATGTAGATTACAGATATCCGATACAGGATACGGAATAAAAAAAGATGAGCTTGAAAATATTTTTAAACCCTTCTATCGCTCCATTTTACATAAATCGAATATACCCGGTACAGGGCTTGGTCTTTCAATAGTAAAACAGATCGTAACAAATCATGACGGAACCATCAACGTAGAGTCTGAAGAGAAAGAAGGAACAACATTCACCGTGATACTCCCATACATAAGGGTGTTAAAGGGAGAGATGGAAAGGGGAGGGAGAAAGCGGGTAATAATTGCAGGTGGGGTTACAGCGGGACCGAAGGTTGCGGCAAGACTTCGCAGATTGGATGAAGATGCAGATATTACTATTATCGAAAAGGGGGAGTTTCTCTCTTACTCTGGATGCGGCCTTCCCGATTTTATAAGCGGGAAAGTCTCTTCCCCTGTGGAGCTTATGAGTCCCTCCGATGCCACCATACGCAATATTCAGTTTTTCTCATCGATAAAGAATATTACTTCTCTTAATAACACCATCGTTGAGGGAATCGATAGAGAAGAGAAAGTTGTTAAGACCAGGAATTTTAAAACGGGCGCGCGCTCAAAGTTTCCATACGATGTACTGGTTCTTGCAACAGGAGCTGTCCCCAGGATACCCGATATTCCCGGTATCGATGACCCGGAGATTTATACTCTCAACAATATTGAAGATGCCAGACGAATAAAGGCAAGCTTATCGGCACAAAATGCCAAGGATGTTTTTGTTATAGGCGGAGGGTTGATAGGGATATCACTGGCTCAGGCACTGGTGGAGATGGGTACCAGGGTAACCATACTGGAGATAGAACCCTTTATTCTTAAAACTTTGATGGATGGCGATATCGCTGTCAAGATTCAGAACGAGCTTAATAAAAAGGGGATAAAGATTGTTACTGGTGCTGAAATAGTAAAGTTTCAAAGGGCGGACAACCATCTGAGAATATTAATTAGGGATACCTATCTCCAGGCGGATCTGGTAATACTCTGCACAGGAGTAAAACCAAATAACTCTCTTGCCGTAAGGGCAGGCCTTGAATTGGGTGAATACGGTGGTATAAAGGTGAACAAATATCTACTGACTTCGGATGAAAATATCTATGCAATAGGTGATTGTACCGAGAAGGTAAATATAGTAACAGGGAAAACGGAATACTGGCCACTCGGGTCAATTTCCATAAAGATGGGGAGAATAGCAGCCGACAACATAGCGGGAAGGAAAACAGAGTTTAAGGGTTCTCTTGGCACAACGATGCTTAAGATATTCGATATCAATGTTGCCAGAACGGGACTTACCATGGAGGCAGCCAGAAGTGCCGGGTACAGAGCAGAGAGTGTCGTTGTTTGTGGGCTTGACAGGGCTCACTACTATCCGAATGCGGAGTATATATTTTTAAAAGTGATCGCCGATAGAGAAACACGCAGGCTTCTGGGGGCACAGGGATATGGCCGAGGAGAGGTGATTTCAAGAATCGATACCCTGGCCACAGAGATTACCCATTCTTCTACATTGGAAGATATTTTTAAAACTGACCTGGGTTATGCACCTGCTTTTAAAACTCCTATAGATATTGCACAGGCAGCCTGCCTTGTGCTTAATAATAAGATTGAAGGGCTTTTCCAGACTATAACACCACAGGAAATCGAGCAAGAAGGAGAAGAAACCCATGTAGTGTCTGTATGCAGTCATAAAGAGCATTCTACCTATTCCATTCCGGGAAGTATAAATATCCCGCTTGAAAATATCCGCCGGGAAGGGGTGCCTTTCGATAAAAACGAAAAACTTATTCTCTACAGTAAGACTTCAGCGGGCGCGTATGAGGCGTCCATGTATCTATCCAGAAGGGGCTATACCGATGTTTATGTCCTTGAGGGGGGCTATCTTTTCTGGGAAAAGTAATGAATTCTGGCTGTCCCGCAACCCGCAAAAATCAATTTAACGATCAAAATGTTGTGTTATAATTCTGATAAATATACAACATGTTGGGGCAATTGTCACCAGAAGCGAGGTTGCGGGACAGCCAGAATTACCGATTGTTAAGATTTTTTCGGAAATATTACTACAAAAGTGGTGCCTTTCCTCTCCTGACTTTCTACTTCTATTGTACCACCATGTTGTTCTACAGTCGATCTAACAATTGAAAGACCAAGACCTGTACCTTTCTCCGATACGGTCTTCGCATTTGATGCACGGAAAAACTCATCAAAAATATTATCCCTTTCATTTTCCGGTATACCTATCCCTGAATCCTTTACTTCCATACGGATGTTTCTTTTATCATCGTATACACGGATAAACACAGAACCTCCGTTTGGCGTATATTTAATTGCATTATCTATGAGATTGAGAATAATTGATCTTAGCCCTTCTTCGTTACCTTTAAGAAATAATTCCCGGGTAGGTGTATCAAGCTCTATACGGATATTTTTTTCCTGTATTTTCATTTCGAGAAATCTCAAAGTCTCTTTTATCACCCGGTTAAGATCGACGCTTGTAAACTTCATGGTCGAAATCTCGGCTCGTCCCTTTGCCAGGGTCAACAAATCGTTAACCGTATCTGCAAGAATTTGAGAGCGTACAGCGATTCTGGAAACAGCCTCCTTCTGTTTTGCATTTAGCTCTCCCATATATCCTTCCAGAAGGGTTTTTGCCATGGAAGATATGGCGTAAAGGGGGGAGCGAAGCTCATGAGAGGTTTTAAATAGAAAATCCGTCTTTGTTTTAACCAGATTTTTTAGATTTTCATATACAGTAGAGTAGGATATGGAGAGGGAGACAATATCGGTAAGGCTGGAAAGAATTAGGATCATGTCCTGGGAGAGTTTCTGCCCCCTTTCTCCGAATATGCATACCGCACCGAGTATTTTATCTTCATGTCTTAGAGGCACACAGATAAGGGATTCGCTTTCTTCATCAACAGAGGGGAAATCTCTTAAGAAAATATCCCGTACCAGTACGGCTTCACCTTCCATAAGACCCTTCTGGTACATACTCTCTGCGATGTCTATAGCACTGTTTATTTTTTCCTGCTCGATGCCTGCGATAGCTCGAACCTTCATTTTGCCGCTCTGGGGATCCAGAAGTTTGATGGTACACCCCCGCACTCCGGTTATTTCCACGATGATTTTTGCAGCAGAATCGAGAATCTCCTGAAGCTCCAGAGTTCGGGCAGTTTTCCTTATGGCCTGACAAAATGTGGTGCACTGGTTCGCCTGTATCTCCAGATACTTCATCTTTTTTGAGACTCTTAAGGAAAGATATCCCGAAAAAAAACCCAGTAAGGCAACAGCAGCGGTTAACGGGATCAGGTAAAAAATCTCTATACGCTCCGATAGGAGGAACCAGATGAGCACACTCGTTGCGATTAACCAGAGTAGGAAAACGATGGGGATAACTTCACGATAACGGATACTGTTGTTTTTATAGTCCTGATTCATGTAACCCTTTATTTAAAATATACTGCAGAGTATTGACTCGAGTCTTTCCAGAGAAGCGGAAATCTCCGGGCTTATTTCCCGACCAAACTGAATCTCAGCCGGTTGAATACCAAGGAGAAACACACCGCTAATCTTTTCCTGCAGGAGAAAGTCCATGAGAAAAGCAGGAGAGAGCCTGTGAGTGGAAAAATCGTTTACTGCCAGTTCATTGTAAGAGAAAAGTCTTGCCTCTCCGGGTTGTCCGCCAAAAGCTACGGCATCGATAAAAAGAACGGTATCCGGTCTTAGATTAACGATTGAGTAGAGCCGATTTTCCGGTGCAGAGCCTGCTTCTATAATATCTGCTTTGACTTTTCCCTTAAGCCTTCTGGCCAGGGCGACGCCGACCCCGTCATCCTGCTTAAGCTCGTTCCCCATCCCGATGAGAACTGTTCTGCCCTTAATACAATTTTTTAATTCTTTATCGAGGGATTCCACACTTTTTTCGATTAAAAATTGACCGTTGTCTCTTTTCTGCATCTGGGACAGAGAACTCTTAATCTGTCAGCCCTATCCGTTACTTCCGATTTCTCAGCCTTCTCTTCCCGTACAACAGAGAGCTCTTTCATGGCAACCAGCATAACGGTGGGATTTGAGAAAGCTGCAGTACCCAGCCGCTCGGCCACCCATCGCACATGTTCTTCCGTACCTATTACAGCTCCGCAGAGCTCGCACAGAAGCAAATTCTTCTCTACCTTTTCTACAAGGGTTGATCGGTCGAGAGTTGCCAGGTCATATTCCCGGGTCAGCTTTATCCCTTTTTCTGTAATGCAGTTGAGCTCACACTGTCCGCAGTAGATACAATTATCAAGATGGAGGATGAGTCTCCTTTTTTTCTCCTGAATATCGTCAAGTATATCAATTGCCCCAGGCGGACATACATTGGCACATGCTCCGCAGCCAACACAGTACTCATCGCTGTACTCGGGTTTTCCTCTAAAGGCTTCAAAAGGCTCGGAGGGTTCGAAGGGAAACTTTATGGTATAGGCCCTGGTGGTCAATGCCTTTACCGCCTCTCCCAATTCCCGCAGTTTGGGTTTACGCATCTGCTTTCTCTCCTTCCACAGGTTTTACCTCTTCCCTGTATCTGTCGATAATGCTCTCCTTCCAGAGTCTTACCCCCGAGCGATGGGCTCCCTTTGAGATCGCATGTGCTGCGGTGGGAGAGGTGAGAAGTATAAATACAAGGCAGAGCACCGCTTTAATTCCCAGAGAGGTAAAACCGGAGTAAATAAGTACACCGAGAAGAATAAAGATTGTGCCGAAAGTTACACACTTTGTACCAGCCTGTAAGCGGTTGTAGATATCGGGAAAGCGAACCAAACCCAGGCATCCGAAAAAATTGAATGCCACCCCTATACCGAAAAAAACAATACCGATCACTTCATTCATCAAAGCCCCTCCCTTCCAGATATTTGGCAAGAGCGATGGTTCCTATAAAGCTGAGCAATGCCCAGGTAATTGCCACATTCATGTAAAAATCTTTTCCCGTTATTATGGCCATGAGAGCGCAGAAACCCACCACAACTATCCCTAAAATATCTATAGCAACGGTTCTGTCCGGTGCAGTAGGGCCTCTGCCGATTCTGTAAATACACATGAAACAGCAGAGAAACAACACGGCGAAATAAACCTGTAATACCGTCTCCATATAGACTCTCCGTCAATCTAATCAAATATCTTTTTTAAAATGTTCTCAAAACGCAGAACTATACTCTTCGTCGCCTCTTCCTCCTCGGTACTTTTTACATTTATCCAGTGGATATAAAGATGGTTATCCTCGGTTATATCCACCGAGAGTGTTCCCGGAGTGAGGGTAATGGAGTTTGCAAGTGCAGCCTTGGCTGATTCGCTCTTCAGGGTGGTTTTTACCCTGACTATACCAGGACGAATGGGCATCTTCGGATGAATAACACGGTAGACCACATCGAGGTTAGCCAGGAGCATGTAGTAGAAGAGTACAGGGATATAACACACCGCCCAAAAATATCTTTTTAAAGCGAAAAACTTTAAAGGAGTTCTTGTAAAAACTTCTACAAAGAGTACTGCAGCGAGGAGGGAGAAGAGTAACCCCACAAAAAAGATCTGCCAGTCCATCTTTCCGGTCTGGAAATTGTAGGGCCAGGTAAGCAGGTACCATGTTATAAAAGAAACGATAAAGAGTGTTATTCTTCTCATCTACTCGTAACCCTCCCTTCAAGAACCTGATAAAACGATCCTGGCATATTCGACCCCCTGTATGAGTGCATTGACCGCAGGTTCGAGAAGAAACTCCCTCGGTCCAGGTAAAAGGAGAAGCCCCATCCCGATACAAAACAGGGCCAGGATGGCCTGGGCGACGCCCATAAGAGCGGGGGATTCCTTTATGTTCTTGAGTTTCTCCGGCAGCTCGCCAAGAAAGGCGTATCTGAGTACTTTAAGAAAGGAAATAAGGGTTATGAAACTTACAAGAATTGTAATTCCTGCAACTGCGTGAAAACCGGCCTGTATGGCTGCGATAACTATAAGAAGCTTGCTCCAGAAGCCGTTGAAAGGAGGCACCCCTGCAATGGAGAGAGAGGCAATACTACAGGTTGTTCTGGTAACCGGCATGATGCTTATAAGACCACCCATCTCCTTTAACTGTCTGGTACCCGTGCTGTACTCAATTGAGCCCGAGCTTAAAAACAGGAGCGATTTGAACACAGCATGATTGGCCAGGTGGAAGATACCGCCGAGAATCGCCAGTGCCGCCACGGAACTGCTTCCTCCGGTGGCAAGGATATACCCCCCCAGACCGACTCCAAGTATTACATATCCCATCTGACTTATGCTGTGATAGGCAAGAAGCCGTTTAAAGTCCCATTGTCCCACAGCCAGAAAAACTCCCACGGTCATGGAAAGAAGTCCCAGAACAATAAGTAAGGTTCCGTAGAGTTGATTGAGGCCTATGACATTAAATAGAATCCTGAACAGTGCATATACACCGAGTGCTTTTATTAAAACCCCTGAAAGCATGGCGGATATGGGAGCAGGAGCCGAAGGATGTGCATCGGGCAGCCAGGGATGAAAGGGCACAAGCGCTGCTTTGATACAGAAACCCACTATAAAGAGAACTGCTGCAACTGTCAGTATTGTGTTTTGATTACCTGTTGCCATTATCCCGCCGATACTCGCCATATTAAGATATCCGGTAGCCCCGTAAACAAAGGCTACTCCGAAAAGTACAAGGGTGGAGCCGATACTGCTTAAAACGAGATACTTGAAAGAGGCTTCCAGCTCCTCGTGATTGCAGCCAAACGCTACAAGTGCATAGGATGCAACAGAGGCGACTTCAAGAAATACGAACAGGTTGAAAAGATCTCCAGTAAGTATCACTCCGTTCATCCCTCCCACCATCAGCAGGAAGAGGGAATAGTACTTGTACCTTGCAGTATACTGTTCCATATAACGTGTGGAGAAGATTGTGGCGGCAAAACTTATCAATGCTACAACCACAAGAACCAGATTGCTCAACCCGTCCAGCACCCAGTTTATACCGATAGGAGGATTCCACCCCCCTATAACATATACACCCCTGGTTTTAATGAGTAAAATTGATATGACCAGTATGGAGAAGGTTGCCAGGTTGCCCAGAATATCGGCAAGAATACTGCTCTTTCTGGCAAGCAGGTATGTGAAAAAGGCAATACCCAGGGGAATTGCTACCATAGAGGGGAGTAACGCCATATTCATCCTTTCAATCTCCTGATTTCGGTAATATCGAAAGTTCCGTATTTTTCATAAAGGCGAATACAGATAGCAATTGCCAGTGTGGTAACACCAAGTCCTATTACGATTGAAGTTAGTACAAGGGCCTGGGGGAGTGGATCTACCGATGTGGCCAGAAACTCGGTGATATTCATATTTTCACTTACAATGGGAGCGACCCCTCCCTTTCTGTAACCGAGAAGAATTAAGAAAAGGTTTGCCGAGTACTCCATCAACGTTAGACCGATTACGATTTTTACTATGTTTTTCTTGGTTATGGCGCAGTAAAGGCCAATTAAGAATAGAACAAAACATAAAGTATAGATCATTTTCTACTCCTCCTCCCTATCTCCCTCTGCAACCATCTTCTTTGATCCGTCCTTTTCCACTACAATCCTTAAAATCGAAAGGATTACAAATACATTGAAGAGAGAGGCACCTACCTTGAGCAAAATGGCAATATTATATATAGGGATGGTTCCAGAGCTAAAGAGGGCAAACTCTTCGCCGGGATAGCGTGCCTGGAGGAAGTTGGCGAAAAATATCCCTCCGAAGCCGATCCCAAGAAGAGCAACTATAAGGAACAGAAGGACACCACTGCTGTCAAATACCGAAGCTTTACCAAGACTCAAGTTTTTCAGGGCAAACTCCCTGCCGTAGGCCAGGGTAAGAAGTATATAAGAGCAGGCGATGACCACACCCCCTGCAAAACCGCCTCCAGGAGTTAAGTGGCCTGTTATGGTAAGATATATACCGTAAAGGAATATGAAGACTTTTACCCACCTGGTTACGGTCTTTACAATAAGGGTCATTCCTTTCATCTTCTGCCTCCCAATTCTCTACGGCTTCTAACCCGAAGGACCGTAAGAGCACCGAGAATTGCGGTGAATAAAACAGTGGCCTCCCCCAGAGTATCGTAAGCGCGATAGTCGAGAATGACAGATGTAACGATATTTGCCGCTCCGGTTCGAGACAGCCCGTTTTCTATATAACTGTTGGAAGGAGCTTCTCCAACCGCTGATATGATAGGAGTACCGAACTCAAGCAGACTTCTGAAGGAGTAAATCCCGATAAGCAGAAATGCCACAATCAACAGGGAGACGATCGAAAGGGATATCCAGTTTATGTGGCCCGTAGTGGGAACCACATCCCTGCCTATGGTGGCTCTGATTAGGAAAATAAGGAGAATCACCTCGACGGCAATCTGTACAATTGCAAGATCGGGAGCCATCAGAAGGAGGAATGCAATGCTCAGACCGAATCCCACTGCTCCGAGCGAAATAACAGAGGAGAGGAGGCTCCTGGTTTCAACAGCAACCAGTGCTCCCAGAATGATAAAGATAAGAGTTATAAACAGATAGATTTCCTCTCCCATTATCCTTAAACCTCACAGTAAAAATATGCTTAAACAGAGCAGAACTATAATACCCAGCAGACTCCAGCTTAAATACGTTGAAAGTATTCCGTTATGGAGAAACTGCAGTGCCCCTGTAATCCAGGCTCTCAGTTTTCCAAAAAGTATGTAGAGATCGAAGTGCCCTTTCTCCTCGGAAAGGTAAAACTTTTCCATCAGGGGAAGTTCCTTTATGGTATCGTAGAAGTATGTGCCTTCGACCCTGATAGTTTCGGCTTCTATTTTTTCACCTCCCACGAAAGTATCCGCAGTTCTGACCGATCTCATCGCCCTTCCTATCCAGTAGATGATCAAACCGAGCGCAATTCCTGCTATGAGCAAAATTGTTGCAAGGGGTGATTCCCAGATTCCCATGGGAGTAAGGCTGACCCCGACTCCGGGAGCGATAAACTGCTCCACAGGAAAACGGTAAAAGATACCGAAGAAAAGGCATAGGATGGCCAGCACTACAACAGGGAAAACCATGGCAAAACCGGAATCACCTGTAACTTTTTCAGTATATTTTGATTTCTGTCCCAGGAATACGGAGTAGATTACCTTGATAAAAGATGCGAGGGTGAGAGCGCTTCCGAACATTGCCGCTATCAAAAAGATAAAGCTGCCCCCCTTCCCTGTTTCAAGCACACCCTGGTACACCAGCCACTTCGAGGCAAAGCCGTTTAAAGGGGGTATTCCTGATATAGCCAGAGCTGCAATTAAAGCTGTTATAAATGTTATAGGCATAGATCTCGAAAGGCCACCAAGATCCCCAAGCTCATTACTACCTGATTTCTTTTCTACTGAACCACCACATAGAAAGAGGCAGCTCTTATAGATGGAATTATTAAGCATGTGGAACAACCCGCCTACAATCCCAATGGGGGTAAGAGTTCCTATGCCCAGAACCATATAACCCACCTGGCTTACCGCGTGGTAGGATAGCAGCTTTGGCAGTTCATGTTGAACCATGGCAAACATTACTGCTGCAATAATCGTTACAGCCCCTATAATCATGAGAACAAGTCCGAGGCTGTAACCTAAAACGAATATTTTTGTAGAGATCATCACAAGCAGGTATATTCCCAGTAACTTATCCAGCGCAGCGGGCAAGTAGGCCATTACAGAGGCAGGAGCACCTTCGCTTGCAGTGGGAATCCAGGTATGCATTGGCACAGCCCCTGCCTTTGTTATGGAGCCGACCATCAGCAGTAGAAATGCCAGCACAGGAAGCCAACCCTCTGCAGGCAAGTTGATATCGCTTATTACAAAGGTGCGGTTTAGAAACCAGAGTATTCCCACTCCCATGAGAAGACATGCGTCCGAGGCGCCGATCATGGCGAAGCTCTTTGTAGCCCCCTCCCTGGCCCGGGGCTCTCCTGTAGTGATTAAAAAGTAAAGAGAAGCGGTAACCATCTCCCAGAAAATGAGAAAAAGCAAGAAATGATTGGCCAGAAAAACACCGGCAGTACCGCCGAGGGCAAAGAGGAAATACCCGTAATATTCCTTATATCTCTCCTTTCCGGCCATATAGGAGGCGGAAAAGAGGGAGATGAGCAGGCCGAATCCTGTTGCAAAGAGAAGAATAAAGGAGGCAAGGGGAGCAGATAGTAAATCCAGGTGCAGGTTAAAATCTCCTATCTCTATAATGGAGATAAATAGATGGGATTCTTCCATACGAAAAATAAGGAATACCACAACGAAAGCGATGGCAGCCGTAAGAAGGGAGAGTGCTTCCCTTACTCCCTTAACCATTTTCGGGATAAAGAAAACAAGTACACCAACTGCAATGGGAAGAAAAACCGGAACAAGCAGGAGATTTTCACTCATTTGTCTGTCTCCCCCTCTCTTCCATTAACCTCTTTGTCTTATCCTGGCTCAATTTGATGAGGTCTCGAGCTGTGTATACCCTTTCTCCAGTATCTGAATCGACCACTGCAATTCTCTCGGTGCAACTGTAACAAGGGTCTACAGATGCGAGAGTTATGGAAACATCGGATATGCTCTGCCCGATGCACGAAGCTCTGAAGGAGGGGACATTTACATAACTGGGAGACCGAACCTTGTGCCGTACCGGACGATTCCCCCCATCCGAACGAACATAGTGGAAGGTCTCTCCTCTGGGCGCTTCCACATGCCCCACCGCCTCTCCGGGAGGTATTTCCCTGACTTCGGCTTCAATCGGCCCATCGGGAATTTTTTCTGCACATTCCTTTATAATTTTTATGGATTCAAAGATCTCCAGAAGTCTTACCACCGCTTTGGCAAAGACATCACCCTCGTTCCGGGTTATTACCTTCCATTCGACCCGATCGTAGGCGGCGTAAGGGTCGTCCCTCCTCACATCTATGGGTACACCGGAGGCTCTTGCAGTAGGACCGGTTACGCAGTATCGCAGGGCATCCTCTTTGGTCAGAACCCCAACCCCCTTCAAACGGGCATGAATAACCGGATCATCCAGGACTGCTTTTGTAATCATATCCATGGGGGGGATAAGTTCGTCCATTACTTTCTGAATATGAGGCATGAGCTCGTTCGGTATATCCCTTCTGCACCCTCCGATTTTGGCGTTGGCGTAATTTATCCTGCTTCCGCTTATCTCTTCCAGAAGATCCAGAACGGGCTCCCTGTATCTCCAAGCCCACATCCACACAGTGTTGTACCCGATAAAATGGCCGGCCAGTCCTGCCCACAGCACGTGGCTGTGAATCCTTTCCAGCTCGTTTATTATCGTGCGCAGATAGAGGGCTCGCTCGGGGACTTCCACCCCTGCAAGGTCTTCCACCGCCTGAATATAGGCCAATGGATGGGAGGCCGAGCATATACCGCATATCCTTTCCACCAGAAAGGTTACCTGGTCGAAATGCATTGTTTCGCTTATACCCTCGATTCCCCGGTGGTTGTAGGAGATGCGTACATCCATGTCAACGACCTTCTCCCCTTCCACATACAACTGGAAGAACTCGGCTTCTTCCTGAAGGGGATGATAGGGACCTATGGGAATTATAGTTCTTTTTTTCATCTCTTTTCCTTTCTTAAGGGATACTCCCCTTCCGGCCAGGAATCGTCAAGGATCAGCCTCTCCAGTCCGGGGTGGCCTTTAAAGTTTATACCCAGCAGGTCATGTACTTCGCGCTCGATCCACTCGGCTGCAGGCAGGAAAGGCGCCAATGAATTGAGCTCTGAATCTCTGCCCTTTGTTTTAACCCTTACGGTTATTACCCTGTTCATGGAATCGAAGCAAAAGTGGTAAAGTACCTCGAATCCATCTCCCGTATCCATACCGGTAGCTGTGGCGAACCTCCCCCCGAGTTCTTCAAAAAGATATTTGCAAAAATCAAAATGCCTCTCTTCGGATACAGTGATGTATGTTTGACGCCTGGAAATCTCTTTCAATTCGAGCAGGTCATCAGAAAGAAACTCTTTTATCTTCTCAATCACATCGTCCATAAAATCACCTAAACTCCTGTAATACCCCTTCTATAGAGCTGCCAGTGCCTTAACCACTCCGAGAATCATGGCCTCCGGCTTTGGTGGGCAGCCTGGTATGTACATGACTATTGCTTCCGGGTCCACCTCTTTTATGACCTTATCGACCGGTCCGATCATGTGATATCCCTTTTTGAAAATACCCTTGGAACAGGCACATGAGCCTATTGCAAAGACAACACAAGGTTTGGGAGTCTGCCGGTATATCTCTTGCAGTCTTGGCGCCGCCTGCCGGGTTACCCCACCGGTTACTACCAGAGCATCGGCGTGCCTGGGTGTGCCTACCAGTTTTATGCCGAATCTCTCTACATCGAATCGGGGTGTTAACAGCTCGAGCAACTCGATATCGCAGTTGTTGCAGGCTCCGGTATTTACATGAAATACCCATGGAGATTTTTTTAATGCCCAGATTTTCCAGCTCATGTTTATAACCAATCAATTCCGCTAATATGCCCGATAATTGCCAATACCAGGGCAACTATCCCCGCAGGAGTGAGAAACCTCCAGAAAAACTTTAAAGCCTGATCGATTCTCAATCTCGGGTTTGTATTCTTGATTACGATTATTACAACAAGGATTGCTACATACTTGAGAACGGTCCATAAAATTCCCAATCCCCTGAAATTAAGCCCGCCCAGGAACACCGAGATCAGGTATACAGGTAGAGTAAAGAGGAGCATGGCCTGGGTTATCTTGAAAAGTGCCAGTGGTACGCCGGAATATTCGATATAGGGCCCTTCCATAATCTCTGTTTCCGCTTCCGCAATATCGAAGGGGGTAAACCCGAGTTTGGCCTGAATACAGAGCAGTGAAATGAGAAAAGCCAGAACTCCCGAAATACTTCCCATAACATGATTGCCTGCCAGATCGACCATATTGATACTTATCCCGCTTTTTATTATCACAATTGCTAGGCAGAGGAGGAATGGTAATTCATAGGCAAGGATCAGTTTCATCTCTCTGTTTGCCCCTGTAGCCGCCATGGGGTTACCGGAAGCCATACCCCCAATCATAAGGGAGAGGGAAGGGAGCATGAGAAGATAGACGACTACGAAGAGGTCGCCTACAAAAGAGATTTTATAAACACTCGCAAGCCATAGAATAACCGACACTATGGTAACCGAACCAAGACCAACGAGTGGTGCTGAAAGAAACAGGGTCTTGTTGCTGTTCTTTGGTACTATGGTCTCCTTCCCCAGAAGCTTTAGAATATCGTAGAGAGGTTGACCGGGAGGCGGCCCGACCCTCCATTGCACTCTTGCGGTTACTTTACGGTCGATCCACACAGAAATCAGACCTACCGCCAGAGTGAAAATAAAACCAGGAAAAACAAGAAAGTAAAAAATATATTTTCCAGCATCCAAAAACATCGCTCAAGAATCCTTTTTCCAGGTTTTAACGTGCACAAGCACGTGTTCTCCCAAGGGATAAATATCTTTCTCGGCATCTTCTTTGAAATCACCAAATTTTACCGAGCCGTCTGTACATTTTTCTACACAGATGGGCGCTTCTCCGTTTCTGAGCCTCCCCACACAGAAGTCACAGATGGAAGTTTTATAGGGGATTGAGTCTTCCTGAATTGTTCCGAAGGGACAGGCAATGACACAGGAATTACACCTTACACACATCATGGTGCTTCTTCTGACAATTTTGTCCTCACCTCTCTTAAGCGCCTCTTTGGGACAGGCTCTGATGCAGGCACCTTCTTCACAGTGTCTGCAAAATACAGTAAAGATTGCCTGTTCTCTTAGAGCAGTAATTCCGTCATTTTCGCGATGGTGGTAATAGGAGCAGGGTAGAGGCTCGATACGGCTTTTCATTGCTTCCAGATCGATTAAAAGTTTTGCTAAAGCCATAATTGTCTCCTAATCCCATATCTCAGGGATATCTGCAATTGCCTCATAGGTAAAAACCGGACCGTCTTTGCAGACATAGTATTTCCCCAGACGGCAGTGTCCACACTTGCCTATTCCACAGCTCATGTTTTTCTCCATGGAGAGATAGATCGAAGAAGGCTTATACCCTATTTCAAGAAGCTTTAAAGTGGAGAACTTCATCATTACCGGAGGACCGCATACCACAGCCACTCCGTTTTCCGTATCCAGATGGCCGTTCTCGAGTAAGGTTGTAACCAGTCCCACCTTACCCTTCCATGTTTCATCTCCCCTGTCCACGGTCAAATCTACCTCTATCTTTTTAGCCCACTCTTTCAGCTCTCCTTTATAAACTATGTCGGCCGGAGTGCGTGCACCGTATTTAAGAATTACCCGTTTAAAATCATTCAGCCTGTCGAACATTGTAAGGAGAAGAGACTTAAGGGGAGCCAATCCCACGCCACCGCCGAAAACAAGTACCTCTTTGCCTTTAAACTCGGACAGGGGGTAGCCTTTGCCGAAGGGCCCCCGCACCCCGACTATACTGCCCTCGGACATCTGGTGAAGCCTGCTTGTAACCTTCCCTGCTTTCATTATCGTTACATCCATCCTATCCTTTATCATGGGGGAAGATGAGGGTGTGAAGGGTGATTCGCCTAATCCTGGTACAGTTATCTCTACAAACTGGCCTGTATCGAAGTGGAGCTGTTCCGACGGAGTTAGAATAAAAGTTTTTATTGTGGGAGTTTCATCGATTACGCTCTCTATTTTTGCACTTATGGGTGAATAGGGATTTCCGTTACTCATGCCGATGCAAGCTCCTTTAAAACTTCACGGATATCTATCCCGGCAAGGCAGGCTTCGGTGCATCTTCCACAACCGGTACAGGCGTATGAATCGATTCTTTCCGGGAAGAAGGAGAACTTTTTATCGAATCGGTTTCTGATACGTTCTGCAAGCCTTCGCCGAGGATTTGCGCCGCCTGCCACTCTGGCAAATGTCTTGTACTGACAGGAATCCCATAAGAGAGATCTGCCGAAATCACCACCGGAACGTGCGTAATCCTGCAATATAAAGCAGTGGCAGGTTGGGCAGACCAGGTTGCAGGCCCCGCACTCCACGCAATCTTCGGAGTAATTCTCCCAGATACCCGATTTGAAGTTTTTCTCAACATAACCCTTAATAGAGTCTTTCTCGGGTAGATTTTCGCCTGCAATTTTTTTCCTGTAATTATCGATAAAGGTGTTTCTGTTTTTCTCTGCCTCTTCTTTCTGAGAGGCTGTGGCTTCTGTAAAGTGGGAGCGGTACCTATCCAGCAAAGACTCGCCTCTCTGTGAGCCTGCTTCCAGGAGAAGGCCCTCTTCCAGGACGGAGAACTTGATGTCGTAATTATCTTCTGGAAACGGGTTAATGCCAAGAGCCAGACAGAAGCAGTTTTCTGTGAATTCCGTACAATCACTTGCTATAAGAATTGTGTTCTCTCTTCTTGCCTTGTAGAAAGGATCTTCTATCTCTCCTTCTAGAAAGACATGATCCAGAACTTTAAGAGAACGAAGGTCACAGGCTTTTGTGCCAAAAAGAACGGTCTGTTTTTCTTTAAGGGCATCTAAATCTGCTTTGCCCTGTGGAGTGTCCGCAGAGTAGGTTGCTACGGTATACCTGGGTGGGAAGAAAAAAGTCTTTAGTGGTTCTACCGTACGGTATTGGCTCCAATCGGGTGTTTTTGGGGAGTCCTCAAGTACTCTGCGCCATTTGTAGGTCTCTTCGATCCTCTCTGGTGCAAATAATTTGAAATCTCGGGCAAGCGAGGGGATCAGTTCTTTTATCCCGGCATTTTTTAAAAAATAGCTTTTGTTCATTTTTCTGCACTGTCTATATAATGCAGACTACTTGTAGATGGCAATCATCCGATTACCGTCTACAGCCATATAACAAAACCCTTAATTCAGCCAGAATGCTTGCCGCAAACATTAAACTAGATGTTCATTATAGAACTGTAAAACCGATTTGTCAATAAAAAAAATTTTAAAATGGTTTTTTTATTGTAATTTTTCTCAATAAATATAAATATTTTGCAATTTCTGATAATTTTTCTCAATAATTAAATACAATTTTTCTTTGAAGATAACTCACCTGCCTGCCGAAAAGCAGTATAACTTTGTAGGTTGTATTCTACTTTTATCCCGTCTTTCTAACTCGAAGTTTCGAGCCAATTGGCCCAATTAATTACCTTCTGTTTGAGCAACCTCTCCACCTTGGACAGAAGCTCCTCCGGTTTAGCGGGTTTATCGATGAAATCATCCACCCGCAGATACTCGCCGTCCTTTTTATCGGAGAAGCCAAACTGGGGATGTTTGATGTTAAGGGCTGTAATCATCAGGATAGGAATCGCAGCGGTCTGCCTATCTTGCCTCATTTTTACTGCATAGTCGAACCCCTTTGTTTTATCTTTTGTCCCGAACATCACATCCAGGATGATCACTTCGGGTTTCTCATCCCTGGCGAGACGAAACCCACTTCCGGATCATTGGCCTCCACCATGTCGTAATCTTTCGATTTAAGGGTAAGACTCATGGCCTACAATGTATTCCTGTCATCCTCGATAATTAAAATCTTTTGTTTTTTTGCCATTTATTTTTCCTCCTTAAATGGATTATTTATATAATTTAACTTCAAAGGTGCTCCCCTTATCTTCTTCAGTTTCAACTCTTATTTCCCCTCCGTGCAGTGAAACAACCTCTTTTGCTATGGATAGCCCCAGCCCCGTTCCCTTTTCGATGATTTTTTTGGCGTTTTTCGATCTGTAAAAATCATAAAAGATACACTCTCTGTCTTCTTCTGGTATACCAATCCCGGTATCTTTTATGGCAAAAATTACTCCTCTTTTTTTTCTCCCGATGCGATAGTCTCATCTTCATGTGTTTCTTTTATAAGGAGCTCAACTTTACCTCCCGGCAGAGTATAGTTAACGGCGTTCTGAATTAGATTAAAGAAAAGTTTCTCCATGGCTTCGGGATCTGCATCTATCATTATATCATTCCCGGGGATGTTTGTATTAAGTATAATTTTTCTCTCTTCTATGGAAGGGTTAATTTTTTCAATTGTCTCTTTCAAGATTTTAGAAATTGAAACTTTTCTCTTCCTCTCAATTCCCTCTGTCCGCAAACTGGAAAGATAGTGAAGATCTTTAACAAAGGCCAGAAAATTCTCGCTTCTTCTCTCCGCCCTGGATACCATTTCCAGGGCTATCTTCGATATCTCTCCCGCAAATCCAAAGAGCACCACGTTGAGAACACTCTATATTGCAGAGATATCCCCCTTTATATCGTGGGTTAGAACCATTACATATTCCGATTTAATACGGTTCTGTTCGCTGAGTCTGGTATTTGCTATATCCAGCTTCTCTTCTCTTGCCCGTAATCTGTTCACAATGGTGGTCGTAAGGTAAACCACAATATATACGGCGGAGATAAAGGCGATATACTCTCCTATGAAGTCTTTGCCGGTTAATTCAGGAGATTCGAATGAGAAATACCTTCCAAGAGGGTGTCGGGGGAGAAGGCCGGCGCTCTCCGCTTAGAAAACCGCCACGTACAAAAACACGGCAAAGGTAGCATGAAGGAAGGCAGCCCTGTTGGTGAGAATAATGCTTGCGATTACCATGTGAAAGAGGAAAAACAGAGTAAAGGGATTTCTGAAGCCTCCGGCGAAGTAGAGCAGATAGGCCAGTAAAACCAGATCGAAGGAGATCTGGAAGTTGGTAAAAAAATAGGCTATTCCGAGGCGGTTCTCTTTCTCCTGTACTTTAACAGTAAGCCTTTTGAAATATAGAGCGCAGATGAGATTGTAGATGGTGAGCACGAAGTTTCCTAAATAGAGTGGGAAAATGGAGAGGGGAACCTTTAAAATGAATAGGAGCCGCTTATAGCAATAAACAATCCGACTATTGCAATCCAGCGCAGTGTGATGAGCCAGGTTATTCTCTTCTCAAGATCTTCGTGTTTAAGAAACTTTATATAATTACCCATTTGCCGTTCCATAAAAATTGGAAGTCTACTGTTTGCAAAAGTCAAACAATTAATATGGGAGTAATGGTTAACCACTGTTTTACGAATCTGGTTAAGTTGACTTAATTTCTTGAATGTAATAAAGTTTGTCTATATTCGAGTTTAACTTTGCCAGGCAGAACTACCGGAGAGGTGAACCGGCCTACATGAAGAGAATCCTTCACTGTGCAGACCTTCATTTAACACACGAAA
>Ga0180301_10000835_pt1 | contig 24180 bp, 24 predicted proteins | sample GuaBasSediGuay16_FD_121797 | JGI IMG/M metagenome (GOLD analysis project Ga0180301, IMG submission 121797) | Subseafloor sediment microbial communities from Guaymas Basin, Gulf of California, Mexico - Guay16, Core 4569-2, 12-15 cm | ecosystem: Environmental > Aquatic > Marine > Hydrothermal...
AACGCGCCTTTAGAGAAGTGCGCAGGCGCACAAGGCCAATGAGTTGTTTTACTAATCAAGACAGCGTAAACCGGATAATCTATGCGATACTAAGGCGCTTAAATAACAAGTGGGAGGATAAGCAATTAAAAGAATTTACACAATTTATTTGACATTACCTATCGATTGGCTGCTTTTTGTCAAATAAAAGCTCCGCAGTTTGGCTGCGGAGCTTCAGCGGAACAATATTCTGGCGGGCCCGACGAGATTTGAACTCGCGAATCTTCAGATCGACAATCTGACGTGCTAAACCAGACTGCACCACGGGCCCGGATTTTTCAAGCTAAAATTTAAAAATAAAGGCGCCCTGCATTAAAAAGCCTTCCACATCTAAATCTAAGAGGTTATTACTATCAGAATAATTTAACTGAATACCTTTGTAGCCAAGGTCAAAATTAAAAAACGGCGCAGGTTTAATCCGCAAAAGAGCCTTATACTCCAGGTAAGTATCATCTGAATAGCCAATTCCGTTAACCTGGCCAAGAACGCTAAAATACCTGGTTGCGTTTAACTGGCCGGCTATGCCCACAGTAGGAAGAGGCAATGTTTCAGAATAAGTCTCATCATAACCACCACCCTTTATGCTTACTTCTGCCTCATAAATATTTACCTTAAACAAAGATGCTAGGTCAATTCCCCAATTTTCCCACTGAAGGGTTATAATATCATAATAATACTGTATTTCAAGTAATTCACATTTTAATTTACTCTCTACATGGGTGCTGGCGCTATAGGTCTGTCCGTTAAACTCAATATCTCTACTTAATGTGTTTGCGCCTTCTGCTTCCAGGCTGGCATAGTCTAAGCCCAGATGATTTTTACCCGCATCTAATCTGAGGTTATAACCAATGACTCCCTCGCTGCCAATACCCAAATCATCGGTTAAATCTATCTCAATGCCGTTAGATTTAACCCTGCCGGAGGAATCTAATTCCTGATAATTTACTCCACCGGAAACCGCTAATGCGTAAGCAGGTACTAAAAAAATAGTTAACCCAAAAATTATATTTTTCGTTTCTCAGCTCCTTGGAATGAATTTGCGCTTCGCAAAATTTGGTGGGCGGTAGAGGACTCGAACCCCTGGCCTTGTGAATGTAAGTCACACGTTCTAACCAACTGAACTAACCGCCCATATATCCTATAATTTACCTAACAACCCCATAACAAAAGCCATTACAAAAAGCGCCACAGTTTCTATTATACCTAAAACTACAATGTAATTGCCAAAACCTTTGCCGGTCTCACCCATGGCGTCACACGCAACTGCTGCCGCCTTTCCCTGCATCAGGGCAGATAAACCTATAGCTATACCGCATAATACGCCTAGGCCCCAAAGATAAGTTCCTTTAACAGCCAGTTCTGCCATTCTGTTCATCACGATCATGCCGTAAATGGTCTGGGTCAAAGGAGCGCCCACAAAAGCAACAATGATAAAAGCCGCTGCCCTGTTTTGCGCAAAGGCCTTTTTCCATGCACCTACTGCTGCCATGCCGGCAATTCCTGAGCCTAATGCCGAACCCATAGCGGCAAATGCTAACACTGCGCTTACCCCCAAATCTTTAAACTGTAATAATACTGACTCTGGCATAATGATCTCCTTTTTTATTAAGCTAATGGTTATTCTCGAAACGGCTGGTAACTAAATCCGCTCCATTTTATATCGAGATGATTACAAAATTCTAATACGTTTAGCCTGACCCCGTGAACCAGGATGGACATCGGGCCTAACAATATATTTAAGCTATGCCCCAGCAAAAGGATAAAAGCAGTAAGTATTCCCGCAGCAATGCTGCCAAATCCGACTTCCATAGCCATCTTGTTAAAAGAATCCGCTACCGCAACCGTAGCTAAGCCTACAGCAAATAAGCGGATATAAGAGACTATGTCCGTAAAATTACTGACCAGGTTTAAAAGCAGGTTGCCCAGCCCATGGCTAATTCCTTTAATTATGTTTTTTCTGGGATTAGTAAAAAATAAAACCAGGGCTGCGCCCGTAATCAACAGCCAAAGCCCAAAGCCGGGAAAATTATCTCCTAAAATCAAAGTCCTGGCAAGTAAAAAAGCGGTCCACAAAATAAAAATCCAGCCTGCTTCTGCCAGTGCTCTTAAAGACGGCAGTTTTACTATCCCGCGCCAGACGTGCGCGATACTTAAATGCAGCGCTCCGAGAAAAAAACAAAAAGACTGTACCTTCAAACTATCCCGTAAGGCTGGGACTAAAGGCCTCACCCAACCAGGTAACCACGCCTGCCCGAAAAAAGTTCCGGAAAGCACCCCCCAGATAATCGCAAAAAGGCTTAAAATATAAAAAAGATTAAAGATTGCTTTATCTTTCAGTTTTCTTTGCCATTTCTTCTGTGCTAAAAAAGTAAGTATAAAGAAAATCGCTCCGTATGCGGCATCGCCGATAAGCATGCCAAAAAAGATAGAAAAGAAAATTAAAAACCATAAGCTGATATCCAGCTCGCGGTAACCAGGTACGACTTCTATGATTTTAAAAATGGGCTTGATGATCGAAACCCAGCGCGGATAGCGGATCAGCGTAGGGACCCTGTCATTTTCTGACGGCTCACTTACCAATATTCCCCAGTGCTCTTTTTTTGCAGCCTCAACCAGCTTGTTTACTGTATCATAAGGGGCAAAACCGGCCAGATAAACAATTTCGCCTGCTTCTGCCATGCCATTGCGCGCCTGATAAAACTCCAATTCTTTCTCTAATAATTTCCTTTTCTCTAAAAAAGCCTTTAAATAACAGTTGTGCTTTTTAACTTCCTTTTTTATTGATTCCAAAAGCGCCTGGTCCTCTTTAAGTTTTTCCTGCATTTTTTTAAGGCCCATCTTTGGCAGGGCCGCTTCTTTAAAAGGCAATTCCAGCTTTTCCCTGGAAATTGCTATGCAATAGGCTATCCCGCCGGAAACTTTAATCTTTTTTATGATAATGCCCTTACTTATATTCTTTATCTCTTTAACAGGAATTTTATAGAGCCTGATAAAAATATTTTTTCTATTTAAATCATTAACCTCTTCCGGCTTAAAGTCTCCCCAGGCCTGCCACTGGCTTATGTTATTCTTGAGGTTGCGCGAATATTCCAGCAGCTGTTCGATTCTTTTGCGTATATCTATAATATGGCCGGCAGTAAAGCGCCAATCGTGCGGCGCTTTGTCTTCACAGGAATGTTGGCTCCTGAATTCTATTTCTGACAGGATGGCAATAGCGCGGTTAATTAACACCAAATCCTCTAAGAGTGCGCTGATATTTTTACCTGAAGGCGTTCTTTGATGCTCCACATGCAAAACGCCTAAACTCCGCAGCCCTGCCACGCAGGAATCAGCATCCTTTACCCGCACCAGTACGCTAATTTTCTTCATCGGAACAATCATTGATTTTCCTTCCCATTAAATATTTAGACAATTAATCCCTAACTCTCTTATTTTAATTCAGGCTACCTGGGATGCTAACTCTTCAAATTTCCTTTTGGCGATCTTGCTGCGGCCAACAGCATTGGTCATCTGGTCACCTAAATAAATTTTAATCGCTCTTATCGCCTCGCGGGCGGCGGGAATTTTTATCTTTTCAAACAAGTTCACCCGTTGTGTAGTAATGCGCAATTCCTGCCTTAAAATCGCAACTTCTTTTTCTAACACCTTTAGCTCCTGGCGCAGCGAAACAAGTTTTCTCAATTCTTCAATTGCTGTATCTACCCATAACGGGCAAAGGAATAAATCATATTCCGCAGGCTCAAATTCCAGGCGCTCAAATAGCGGTAAATCCACGCCCGCAATATTTTTTTCAGCGGTAATAATTTGTTCCGGCTGAATCATGGTTTTGAGATTTACCGGTTGTTCGGAAAGTAAACCGGCCCATCCTGCTATTTCATTTTTTTTCGCTTCTACATCGCGTCTTTTCTTCTCTAAAATTACCAGTTGGCGATTAATCTCAAGCTGTAATTGCTGTTTTTTAAGCTGCAAGGTGGGAAGATACCTTTCGTATTGCCCGAGGGCATCCCTTTGTCTCTTTAATTCCCCTTTAGTCAATTTAAATTTGGACATGAAATTTTACTACATAAAATTTTATCCCAAGCTTCTAGATTTTAGAAGAGAGCAATAACAGATTATTGATTTTTCGGCCAATATTCTTTAATTATCGCCTTCTTAATTCCGGTTTCTTCAGGGGTAAAGCATTCGGCTAAAATCTGCCACCCTAAATCCAGGGCCTTTTCTAAAGGAATATTTACCTCTAGCGACATCATCTTTTTTTCAAAAAGCCTGCCGTATTTAAGCAGTTTATTATCCCAGGCGCTTGTCTTAAAGCCCATAGATTGTTTTTCTAAGCTCTCGCGGTAATCGGCAAATAATTGAATCATCGTATCCATAATCGTGCGGTGGTCTGGACGGGTCTTTCCATTTACCTGCTGCTTAAGCCTACTCAATGAACCAAAAGGCTCAATCACGCCGTTTTTAAGATAAAACTGGCCTTCAGTTATGTAGCCGGTATTATCCGGGATCGGATGCGTTACATCGTCGCCAGGCATGGTGGTTACTGCCAGGATAGTAATAGAGCCGGCAGTATCAAAATCAACTGCCTTTTCATAGCGCGAAGCTAACTGCGTGTAAATATCCCCGGGATAACCGCGGTTGGAAGGCACCTGTCCCATAATAATGGAGATTTCTTTCAGGGCATCACAGAAATTAGTCATATCTGAAAGCAGCACCAAAACCCGTTTTCCCTTAAGCGCAAAATCTTCTGCTACTGCCAGGCTGATATCCGGCACCAAAAGGCATTCTACGGTAGGGTCTGCTGCTGTATGCATGAAGAATATTGAACGTCCAAGTGCCCCACGCTCAGAAAGCGCATCCCTAAAAAACAGATAGTCATCATGCTTTAAACCCATTCCGCCTAAAATAATGATATCTACTTCTGCCTGTATAGCAATCCTGGCTAATAAATCATTGTAAGGTTCTCCGGCAATTGAAAATATAGGTAACTTCTGCGACTCTACTAGGGAATTAAAAATATCTATCATGGGAATACCTGTATGCACCATTTTGCTGGGAATAACTCTTTTTACTGGATTAACCGGCGGGCCGGCAATATCAATCAAATTTTGCGATAACGCAGGCCCTTTATCTAAAGGCTGCCCGCTTCCGTTAAAAATACGTCCGAGCAGCTCTTCGCCGCTTGAGACGCGCATCGGATGGCCCAGGAATCTTACTTTATCACCAGTGGAAATTCCGCGGCTGCCGGCAAAAACCTGTAAAGATACTTTTTCGTTATCGAGTTTGATCACCTGAGCCAGTGATACTCCGCGGCTGGTATTAACCTGGGCGATATCAGCGTATCCAACGCCCTCAGCTTCTACCGTAATTACGTCTCCGGCTATCTGGCTGATATTGGTATAAATTTTATGCACCTGTCTTCTCCCGAGCAGCTAATCCTTCTTCTATTGTAGAAGAGATTTCTTTTTCTGCATCTTTAAATTCCTGCGACTGCCAGGGACTAGAATTCCAGCCGCGGAAGAGCTGCCTTAAGCGCTGAAAGAAAATCCTGGCCTGATCTTTCCCTGAAAATTTGAAGCTTGCTTCCAGAATATTTTTATAAATAAAATTAAAAAGGTATTTCTGCCGCTCTGCGGAAGTCGCCTCATCAACCGGATCATAGGCGTTCTGCTGTAAATAAACAAAATCAAATAATTCCCCCTTCAAATAATCAATGAAGTCGTCTAAAGAAGTTCCCTCCTCTCCGATAACTTTCATCATCTGGGCAATTTCCTGAGACTTACGCAGAATTTCATGGCCTCTTTTGACCTGTTTGTCTTCCACAAAGCTTTTGTATTTGCTCCAGCTGATTAAAGGGTCAATGGCCGGATAGCAGCGGGCATCCGAACGCTGCCTGGAGAGGCCGTGAAAGACACCGACTACTTTTAAGGTAGCCTGGGTTACTGGTTCGTCGAAATTCCCTCCGGCTGGGCTGACTGTCCCTCCTATAGTGACTGAGCCTAATTTTCCATTATATAATTTCACTGCTCCTGCGCGCTCATAAAAAGAAGCGATGCGGGATTCAAGATAGGCTGGAAAAGCCTCTTCGCCGGGAATCTCTTCTAACCTACCGGACATCTCACGCATTGCCTGCGCCCATCTAGAAGTAGAGTCAGCTAATAACAAAACATTTAATCCCATCTGGCGGTAATATTCAGCAATAGTCACCGCGGTGTAAACCCCGGATTCTCTGGAGGCTACTGGCATGGAACTGGTATTGACCACAATCACAGTGCGGTCAAGCAAAGGCTTGTTAGTTTTGGGATCAATTAATTCCGGAAAGGTCTTTAAGGTTTCTACTGCCTCGCCTGCTCGCTCGCCACAGGCAGCAATAATCACGATATCTACCTCGGCATGGCGGCTAGTTAATTGCTGCAGAACTGTTTTGCCTGAACCAAACGGACCGGGAATACAGTAAGTGCCTCCACGGGCTACTGGAAAGAGTGAATCTATAATGCGTATCTTAGTAACCAGAGGCTCCTGGGGTTTTAACTTTTCAGCATATGCAGTAATGGGGATTTTAATCGGCCAGGTCTGCTTAAGAAATACTTCCTGCGTTTTTCCATCAACATCTTTTAGTTTGGCAATCACGGTTTTCAGATTGTATTTGCCGGGGTCGACAATATCTGTAACCTCAAATGCTCCTTTCAGGCCAAAAGGAACCATAATCGCATGTTGAAAAATCTTCTCCGGCACAATACCTAATACTTCTCCGGCGCGCACCTTATCGCCGGGTTTTTTTTCTGGGCTGAAATCCCATTCTGCATCATCAGCCAGCGCTTTTAAATAAACTCCGCGCTTTAAAAAGAATCCGCATTCCTCGGCAACAGCAGGCAAAGGATTCTGTAATCCGTCAAATATTTGGCCTAACAAACCCGGTCCAAGCTCAACCGAAAGAAGCTCTTCGGTAAACTCAACCTCTGTTCCTATTTTCAGGCCGGCAGTGCTTTCAAAAACCTGCGTCTCTGCGCGGTTGCCCCTTATCCTGATCACTTCGCATTTAAGGCGCTCCTGGCCATTTATTATAAAAGCAACTTCGTTTTGCACTATAAATTCGTTGCTTTCAATCATAACCATATTACCGCTTATCTTAACAATCTTGCCTTTTCTCTTTGCCGCCATACTAACTTATTACTCCTTCTATCAATTTAAAAGCGTCTGCTCTTTTTATTTTTTCCCAGCGTTCCATTATTTGTAATTTCAAAGCATAGACAATAAGAAAGTCCGAGTCGAAATAATGCCCAGCCTCTAATTCATCTAATTTACGCCAACGCTGAAGATCCAGCGACTTTTCTTGATCGAGCACGGAAGGATTGCGGCATGCATTCAGAGCTATGCGGCTGATAATAGGCTCGACATATCCTTCGCCGCGCAAATATTTCGCCGGATCAATATGCCTGCGGCCAGCGCGGATTTTCACCAGCTCATTTCTTAGCGCAGTTTCAAAATCGCGCCATTCTTTTAATGTTGCCTGGTTACCGCTATAGGCATAACTTTGCGCAGTTAATTTAAGAATTTCTGTATCGTCCTGCGCAATTTTATCCTGGCAAATCTCAATAAATTTATTAAAAGAAAAGGGTGGGGTTGCACCGAAATGCAGCATCGGCAAGCTAGCAATTAAATAAGTATAAAAATTCGGCATATTATTCTAAAATTTCTTTTAATTTCGGCTTAAGGTATGAACCAATATATTCTGCGATTGCCTGGTCAGTAAAATCAAAGTGGGATTTTCCGGAATCAAAACTGATTATAAAGCCGGTTGAAATATCGTCTCTTCCTTTAAGGCTGATTCCTCTTTTTATTTCCCTACCCAGCTCGCTTAATAGGCCGGCTTCAATTTTTTCTAAATCCGCCTTCCCCACTGTAACCGTGACGTTTTCTTTATCTTTCTCGCGGCAATTCTTCACCAAAGAGGCTATTAATTTTACCGTTTCCTGCGGCTTCAGCGCTTCACGGCTGGCGCCTACAATAAGTTTTTTCAATAAAGTATTGATTTCTTCTTTTAAGCTGAGAATCAAATCCCTGCCTGCTTGTTTTAACAAAGTCTTGGTGCTTTCCTCTGTTTTTAAAGCCTCTGACTTAGCGTCATTAACAATCTTTTCTGCCTGGGATTTAGCTTGTTTAAGCAATTCTTCAGCTTGGGCGCGGGCCTTTGCCTCTATTTCCCTAGCCTTGTCTTCAGCAGCCTGAATTCCCTCCTGCTGAATTTTTGCGATTAATTCTTTAATTTCCTCTGCCATATTTTCTCCTGTCCCTAAAATGATTATTATATGCTAACTAACCTATAAATTCAAACCTTTTACTTTATCTGACGGATAGAATCTACTATTTTTTGGAGTATGAATAAAGGATCTTTGGCTTCTAATACCGGCCTGCCGATGACTAAGAAATTACTTCCTGCTTTTGTTGCTAGAGCTGGGGTAGCAATTCTCTTCTGGTCACCTGCTGCTGTAAACTGGGGTCTTATTCCAGGAGTGACAATGAGAAAATTCTTCCCTAGAGCCCCTCTGATTGCTTTTGTCTCATCCGGCGAACAAACTACACCGTCTAAGCCGCATCGCCTAGCCATTTTTGCAAGATATAAAACTTCTTCGCCTAAACTCCGCTTAATCTGCAGATCTTTTAAAAAATGCGCACAAATACTGGTTAAAATAGTTACCCCCAGCACCTTAGTCTTGCTGCCAGAGCAAACCCTAACTACTGCTTTTAAGGCCTCCGGGCCGGCTAAAGTATGTACGGTGAGCATGGCTACTTTATATTGGAGCGCTTTTTTAGCTGCCGCAGCCATTGTGTTGGGAATATCGTGGAATTTCAAATCTAAAAATACTCCAGCCCCTTTCTTCTGAATAAAGTCAATAATTTTCGGCCCGCAAGCAGTAAAAAGCTCTAATCCTACCTTGAAGATCTTTATCTTTGGGTAAAGCTTATTAACAAAATACTTTGCCCTGGCTAAATTATTAACATCTAAAGCCAGAATTATCTCTGGTGACTTGGTGACTTGGTGACTTGGCAATCCTTTCATATTTTTAAGGACCCTACAATATTTTTTATACTTCTGATTTTATTTCTGATTAAGTATTTTTTAATTCCATCGATTATCTCAATACTTGCCTTGGGGTTAATAAAATTTCCTGTGCCCACTGCAATAGCGCTTGCTCCAGCAATAAAAAATTCTAATGCCGAATGGGTATCAACTATCCCGCCTATCCCAACAATTGGAATTTTAACTTTTCGATAAACCTCCCAGACCATTCTTATTGCTACCGGCCTGATTGCCGGACCGCTTAAACCTGCAGTAATCGCGGCAATCTTGGACTTGCGCGTATCAACATCTATGCTCATGGCATTTAAAGTATTAATCAAGGAGACAGCATCGCTACCTGCCTCCTTAGCTGCCCTAGCGATTTCTACTATATCGGTGACATTGGGAGTAAGTTTTGTAATTAAAACTTTTTTTGTATTCTTACGCGCTGCTCTTACTAAATTATAAGTTGCCCGCGGATCTTGTGCGATTAATTTCTGATTTTGTGGCCTGGTGGCCTGGTGACTTGGTGATCTATTGATCTTTATGTTCGGACAGGATATATTCAACTCTACTGCCGCAACTTCCTTAAATTTATCTAACCGCCTGGCCAGTGCTATAAATTCCTGCGCATTGCCTTCGGAAGCAATACTCACTATTAACGGTACCCTGATTTTCTTTAATATGGGTAGCTTGTCGCGGATAAAGCTTTCTATCCCCGGATTCTCCAGACCTATAGAATTAAGCATACCTTGCGGGGTCTCGCAGGTACGCGGCATGAGATTGCCCTGGCGGGGTTTTAAGGTTATGGTCTTAGTGACAACTGCTCCTATTTTTCTTAAATCTATAAAGTCCTTAAATTCTTCGGCATAGCCAAAGGTGCCGGAAGCCATCATTACAGGATTCTTTAACTTAAATTTACCTATATTAATAATTAAACCCGCCATTTTTATTATAGGGACGGTTCTTGGCTCAATCTAAAAGTGTCCCTTAAAGGACGGTTTTGCTTTGCCCTCAAAACCGTCCCTAACTTTATTTACCTATTATCATCCTCACCGCAATAATTGCCAAAAATATTCCGAATACCCTTTTTAAAGCTAGGTCACCTACATTTTGAATCAAATGCGCTCCTATAAGTCCGCCGATAAAAAAGCCTAAACAAATAAAACCTGCCATACCTAATTTAACATTTCCGCTATAATAATAACGCAACGCCGCTAAAAGCCCGATCGGAGGGACCATAATCGCCAAAGTTGTACCCTGTGCCTGGTGCTGCGTCAGGCCGAATAAAAATACCAAAGCCGGGATTAATATCGTGCCTCCGCCTATGCCGAAAATTCCGCTACAGATACCGGCGGTTAGACCTAATAAAATATATAATAGGTAATTCATAATTTCCCCCTTAAATTCAAATGACAAAGTTCAAATAACAATTGAATGAGAAATAACAAATGACAAAATTTTGTTTTGGTACTTGTCATTTGGATTTATTTTGTCATTGGAATTCTGTCATTTGTCATTAAACTCAAAAGCTGGGCTCCACGCAAAGAATCTTATAATTCTTAAAATCCTTTAACCCTCCCTGAATAAAACTAAGGTTGGTCAAATATTTCATCTTACACCAGAACCAGAATTTAGACTTTGGCTCCATGCCGAAATTCCATTTTACAAATTGATAGCCGAAATAAATCGCCAGCAACAACGTAATAAGCGTAAATAATCTAATTCCTAGTCCGCCGAGAATAAAGCTTAAGGTCAATCCGATTAAAAAAAGCAAAGCGAAAAAGTGCATCAGGTGAAAGTTGCCCAAATAGACAAAGCCTCTTAGCGGAAAAGGAAGCATAAAAGAGGGGGCGCCTTTTAAAAACTGCAGGATCACCTGCAGGCCTCTCTTCTTTACGTATTTATTAATTAAGGGCAGGTGTGCCTGGCCATAAGTAACCCAGACTTTACGCAAGGCCTTAATATCGGCGCGGTGCATATGGTCAACCTTGGCTTTGGGGGCAAAATAAAATTTATACCCCTTGCTTCTGTGCTCATAACTTAAATTCATGTCTTCGCCTGTAGGCAAATCCCAGAATTTAGCCCCGATTTCTTTCATCGCTGACCTTCGGTAAGCAACATTGCAGGTTCCGAAAAAATAAGCTTTGTGGCCGGCGATATCACAAGGCTTGGGCTGGTCAGGAAAATCAGGATAATAGCCCTCTTCAATAAAGCCATAGCGGGGAGAAACCATGTTAAACCTGAAATGCTGACACCAGGCCTCTACCAGGTTATCCGGGTCTACTTTTAAAGTAAAAACCTCCCCTCCTACCGCGGCAATTTTGGGGTCATTTTCGAAATGTTTAAGCATCTCGTTAATCCAATCGCGGCAAGGCGCGCAATCCGCATCAGTAAAAAACAAAAAATCCCCCTTTACCACTTCCAGGGCTTTATTACGCGCAAAACCCGGAGAGGGGCAGTTGGGAATTTCCACTAATTTAATAAACGGGTATTTCTTTTGCCAGTTTTTGATAATCTCTACGGTCTTATCTGATGAGCCTCCGTCGGCAATCACCCATTCCCATCTATCGCGCGGGTAATCTACGTTAAGTAAATATTCGAAGCTTTTTTCGATTGTGCGCTCGAAGTTTCTTACAGGGATGATAATAGATACAAAAGGTTTGCTAGACGCCATTGTCTACTCCTTTCTGTTACCAAATAATTTCTTCTGCAGAAAAAACCGGCCCTTCTTTACAGACCCTTTTTAATCCTTGTTTTGTTTTTACTACACAGCCCAGACATGCCCCGATCCCGCAGGCCATATGCTCTTCCAGAGAAATCTGAGCCGGTATTTTATATTTTTTAGCAATCCTGCCGATTTCTTGTAGCATGGGCTTTGGCCCGCAAGCGTATATCGCTGACTGCTGACAGTTGACAGTTGACAACTCGCGCTTTAACAGCTCGCTTACCTTGCCCTTAAATCCCTTTGAGCCATCGTCAGTAGATATTTCTACTTCGCAGCCCGATTTCTTAAATTCTTTTTCGCAAAGAATCTGTTTTTTTGTCTTTGCGCCAATCAAAACCAAAGGCTTGCTTGTGACTTTGCGACTTTGCCCTGCCTGCCCGTCCCTGCCCGTCCGGCAAACAGGTAATCTTGCGACTATTTCTTCTGCCAAGAATAATAACGGCGCAACTCCGATACCCCCTGCTACGAGGATCGAGGATCGAGGATCTAAAATCGAGAAGCCTTTACCAAGTGGCCCGATTATATCTAGGTACTCTCCTGGTTTCTTACGCGTAAGTATTTCGGTACCTCTACCAACCACTTCGTAAAGAATTTCTGCGCTGCGCCCATTGGCCGCATGAATGCCAAAAGGCCTTCTCAATAAGACCTCGCTGCCATTATCTACTTTTACCATCAGAAACTGACCGGGCTGAGCGCCTTTACTTAAAGCATGACAAAGTAGTACTATTTTATAACATTTTTGCGTAACTGCAATATTTTTAATTACTTTTGCTTTAGCTTGAAACATATTTTAAAAAATTATTTTTGGCACCTGGGACAAAAATAGGTCCCTCTGCCGCCTAGGACGATTCTTTTTATTAGGGTTTTACATACCGCACAGGGCTTATCTTTACGGTCATACACCTTATGATACCTTACATAATTACCCGGCTCTCCGGATATCTTTACATATTGGTCAACCGAAGAGCCTTTATGTTCGATTGCTTTTTTTAAAATCTCTCTTATTGCTTTAAAAAGCCTCTCTTTTTCTTGCCCGGCAAGTGAAGAGGCAGGTCTGCGAGGATCAATCTTTGCCCTGAAGAGTGCTTCTGCGGCATATAGATTACCTATTCCGGAAATAAAAGCCTGGTCCATTAAAAGCGGCTTTATTCTAGTTTTTTTGTTGCTAAGCATTTCTTTAAATCGTACTAAACTTATTTGAAATGGTTCCGGGCCTAACCCTTGAATAAATTTTAAAGAGCGCCAATCATCCACAAGCCTTAATTCGGCAAAGAGCCTCTGGTCTCTGAAATCTAGTACTGTGCCGTCTGAAAAAATAAAGCTCACCCTCCCTGTTTTGCTATGCGCCGGATAAATCAATTGGCCGGCCATTTTTAAATGGATAACTAGTGATTTACCGCCAGATAATTCTAAAATCAAAACTTTGGCTTTACGTAAAATATTTTTAATCCTTGAGCCCTTAATGCCTTTTTTAAATTCTTGGGGGTCAGGATAACGGATTACTTTTGGATGGAGTATGCAAACCTCGGAAATACTTTTACCTAATACGGCTTTTTCTAACTCCCTTTTTATGGTTTCTACTTCAGGTAATTCCGGCATGGCTTTAGAGTGTCTTTATCCACACCTCTCTTGAGCGCGGGCCGTCGCTTTCGCAAAAATATATCCCCTGCCATGTTCCCAGGACGAGTGCGCCGTTTTCAATAAAAACAGAAAGCGACGGGCCAAAAAGAGAAGATTTTATGTGGCTATCAGCATTGCCTTCGGCATGCGCATATCTGGCATGCGCTGGTACGATTTCATTTAAGCTATCAATAATATCGCGCCTGACTGAGGGATCGGCATTTTCATTGATAGTCAAGCCGGCGGTGGTATGGGGGCAAAAAATAAAGCAGACCCCGTCTTTAGCCTTACTTTTTGTAATGGCGGCCTGGACCTTTGCGGTGATATCAATTAACTCAACCCGACTACCTGTTTTTAGGTTTATTCTTTCCATTCCTGGTGACCTGGCGGCTTTGCGAGCTGGCGGCTTTCTTATGATACTGTTGAAGCGCCTTTACGTCCAGATCTTTTTTCAAAAGCACCTCTATTCCGCTGACTGTAGCCTGGGCAGCAGAAATAGTGGTGGTATAAGGGATATTATATATGACTACCTGGGAGCGGATTTTAATTTCATCCTGTCGCGGGATCCTGCCTGAAGGCGTATTGATTACTAGTTGAACCTTGCCGTCCTTCATTAAATCAAGCACATTGGGCCTTCCCTCGGCAATCTTAGGAAGAACCTTAACCCCTATGCGGCTTTTCTTCAATATCTCTGCCGTGCCGGAAGTGGCATAAATACGAAACCCTAAATCAACCAGCTTTCTGGCAATAGGAATCACAGCATTCTTATCCTTATCTCTTACAGAAATAAAAACATTCCCTTGGCGCGGCAATTTTTGCCCGGCGGCTAGCTGACTTTTAATGTATGCCCGGCCAAAATCCACATCCAGGCCCATTACTTCTCCAGTAGATTTCATTTCAGGGCCCAGAATAATGTCTACTCCGGGAAAGCGGTTAAAAGGAAATACTGATTCTTTTACTGCCACATGCTTGGGGACTATCTCTTGAGTAAACTTTAAATCCTTTAATTTCGCCCCCAACATAACTCTGGTTGCCAGCTTTGCCAGGGGGATACCGATTGTTTTAGAAACAAAGGGGACGGTCCTGGAGGCACGGGGGTTAACTTCTAAAATATAAACCTGCTCATCTTTAATCGCATACTGCACATTCATTAAACCGATGACTTTGAGTTCTCCGGCCATCTTATAAGTTGCTTCTCTTACCTTGTTTAATAATTCTTCTGATAAGGTATGCGCAGGAATAGCCATAGCCGAATCTCCGGAATGTATTCCTGCTTCTTCAATGTGTTCCAGCATCCCTCCTATAACATAGGTTTCTCCGTCGCCGATCAGGTCCACATCTACTTCGATGGCGTCTTCAAGAAATTTATCTATTAGCACCGGGTGCTCACCTGAAACTTCTGCTGCCTCGCTGATAAATTTTTCTAATGTTGCCTCGTCGTAAACAATTTCCATCGCTCTGCCGCCAAGCACATAAGAAGGCCTGACTAAAACCGGATATCCAATTTCTGCAGCAACTGCCTTTGCCTCAGTAAAAGTAAAAGCAGTGCCGTTGGCCGGCTGCAAAAGGTCTAATTTATGCAGTATCTGCTTAAAGCGCTTGCGATCTTCGGCAATATCAATGCTATCAGCACTTGTACCGAGTAAATTTACGCCCGCCTTTCTTAGCGGCACCGCCAGATTTAAAGGCGTCTGGCCTCCGAATTGTACAATTACCCCTACTGGCTTTTCCAACTCAATAATATTAAGTATGTCTTCCAAGGTAAGGGGCTCAAAATAAAGCCTGTCAGAAGTATCATAATCGGTAGAAACTGTTTCCGGATTACAATTTATCATAATGCTCTCATAACCTGCCTCTTTCAGCGCGTAAGCAGCATGACAACAGCAGTAGTCAAATTCAATCCCCTGGCCGATGCGGTTAGGACCTCCTCCTAAAATTACTACTTTTTTATTTTTGCTCACTCTCGCCTCCTGGGCTGTTTCATAAGTGGAATAAAAATAAGGCTGCTTGGCGTGAAACTCGCCTGCGCAGGTATCTACAAGTTTATAGGCGGCCTTAATATTATTTTTGTTACGAAACTCCCTGACTTTATTTTCTTTAGCGTTTAACAAAAAAGCGAGCTGCCGATCTGAAAACCCGTCTTTTTTCGCCTGCAAAAGCAAATCCACAGGTATTTCAAGAGCATCATTATCTTTTTTGTTTCTGTATTTTTTTATCTCCTCTTCCAACTCAACAAGCTGCTGCATATTATCCAAAAACCAGCAATCTATTTTAGAGAGCCGGTGGATCTCCTCTATTGATAAGCCCGCTTTTAGGGCGTATCTAATGTAAAACATCCTTTCATCGTTTGGGATGCGGATTTTATCTTTAATTAATTTTAACAATCCGGCATTGGCTTTCTTAAGCGCAGCGTCGCTGATTTTATCTTTACCGTCTGCGCCGAATCCGTAACGGGAAATCTCTATAGAACGCAAGCCTTTCTGGAAAGATTCCTTAAAATTTCTGCCGATGGACATCGCTTCTCCCACAGCTTTCATTGAGGTGTTAAGCAGCCTTTCGGTTTTGGCAAACTTCTCAAAAGTAAATCTGCAAACCTTAAAAACGCAATAATCAACGGTCGGCTCAAAGAAAGAGGTGGTCCTTCCGGTAATCTGATTCATAACTTCAGGAAGGGTTAAGCCTACTGCTAATTTAGTCGCTACCCTGGCAATGGGAAAACCGGTTGCTTTGGAAGCTAGGGCTGATGAACGGGAGAGCCTAGGGTTAACTTCAATAATTACAATCTCTCCGTTTGCCGGGTTTTGGCCGAACTGTATATTTGCTCCCCCGCCTGAAACGCCAACCCGCCTGATAATTCTCTTAGAAAGGTTAACAAAATTATTGTATTCCTCTGCGGTTAAGGTCTGCGCCGGGGCTACCACTATACTGTCTCCAGTATGCACCCCCATAGGGTCAACATTCTCCATAGAGGTAATCATAATTACGTTATCTGCGCAATCACGGATTACCTCAAACTCAATCTCTTTCCAGCCTAACACTGACTGTTCTACCAATACCTGATGTACGGGGCTGGTCTCCAACCCTTTATTGAGAAAAGCCTCTAATTCCTCCTTATTATATGCGGTTGCGCCGCCGCTGCCTCCAAGGCAATAAGCAGGGCGCAGAATTAAAGGAAAACCTATGTTTAATCCGATTTTCATTCCTTCTTCAAGCGAATCTGCGATTCCGCTTTTAGGAACGCCTACCCCGATCTCCTGCATTGCCTTTTTAAAAAGTTGACGGTCTTCAGCACAAGATATCGCTTCTACCGAAGCGCCGATAGACTCAACGCTGTATTTTTTTAAAACTCCTTCTTTCATTAAAAAAAATGTCAGGTTCAATCCGGTTTGCCCGCCCAAAGTCGGCAGCACTGCATCCGGCCGCTCCTTGGCAATAATCTTTGTTACCATCTCCACCGACAAGGGCTCTATATAAGTAACATCGGCCATGCCCGGGTCAGTCATAATTGTCGCCGGGTTAGAATTAACCAGTATAGTAAAATAACCCTCTTCTCTAAGGGCCTTGCAGGCCTGAGAACCCGAATAATCAAATTCACAAGCCTGGCCGATAATAATCGGACCAGAACCAATCATTAAAACTTTTTTGATGTCTTTGCGCCGTGGCATCAGCTACTCCTTTTTAAATATTTTACAAAGTTTTTCAATGTGCTATTAATCTCGTTAAACCCGGGGCTGGCCGGTATATATTGGGTGCCGATAATTTTAAGTTTCTTACTTTCTATTTCTTCTATGCTGCGGTCATTTAAATTATAGGCGGTGATTTTTATATTCTTTATTTTAGCCAAAGAGTCAGCATCTACTACCCAGGAATGATTCTGGACTGTGATCGCGCCCTTATAAGAAGCAGGATTATATATCGGTAAATTTACTCCGTGATGGCCAAGCTTCATCTTCGCTAATTTCCCCCCCAGTGCACGGGAGATTACCTGATGACCGGTTGAGATGCCTAGCATAGGCATTTTTGCGATTAAGTCTCCCACGTTTTCAACTACCTCCCTTAACCCTGGATCCTCTTCCGGGCCTGACGAAACTATCAAGCCATGTAACTTCAAGCGCAGAATCTCCTTAGGCGGGAAGTTATAAGGAAGCACAATTATTGCCAGGCCCAGCGCCTCTAGCTGCCTAATTATGCTCTTAGTAATTCCTAAATCCAGAATGCCTATTTTCTTAGCGCCTGACCTTCTTTTTGTTAAATGCTCTGGCTTATGAGCCGAAATCGCGGGCAAAAAACTTGCGCTCTGGTTCTTGCGAAATGCCTTTATTTTCTCTATCAACCCTTTTGGCTCAAAGTTCAAAGTAGAAACAACTCCTAACATCTGGCCTTTTTGTCTTAAATGTACTGCGAGAGTGCGCGTATCTACCCCCTGAATAGTTAGTATTTTTTGTTTTTTGACAAAATCAGCAAGGCTTTCTTTAGCCTGCCAATTAGAATATATGCGTGAATTTTCTTTAATCACAAATCCGAATGGCCAGGCCTGTTTAGATTCATTGAATTTTGCCGCGCAACCATAATTGCCGATTAAAGGATAAGTCAGTACTAAAATCTTGCCAGCATTAGCCGGGTCAGTGAGCATCTCCTGATAACCTACTACCGCAGTATTAAAGAATAGTTCGCCTATTCTTTCTCCTTCTACCCCCAGACCCCTGCCCGGGAAAACCCTTCCATCTTCTAGCACTAAGACTGCTCTCATGCATTACTCCTTATTCTGATTAATAATCTCCTTTATTCTTATAATTACTTCTTCTGTTGTTTTGGCCTTGATTACACCCGGTATATCCCATGAACTCAAACTAAACACGGGTATGCCGAACTGCAAACAGTAGGCAATCTCTGAAAGCGTTCCTGCTTGACCAGAAAGCGCTACTACTATGTCAGCACTCTTAACTACCAGGACATTCCTGGCTAAGCCTATCCCTGTGGGTATTATTATATCTACATAAGGATTAGCATCTTTTTTGTCATAACCTGGAATAATCCCAATAGTAAGGCCGCCATTGGCTTTAAAGCCAGAACAAACCGCCTCCATCGTTCCACTTAACCCTCCACAAACAAGAATTGGAACCACTTGAGCCAGTTTTTTGCCTAAATTTTGGGCTAATTGCTCCACCTCTTTTGAGCAGTTATGTCCACCAATAACACCTACGATTTTCTTTCTCATAATCTTATCTCCCGCCCCTGGCACCTTCATGAAATTTAGAGGTGCTCAGGAGGAATTTTCTGGCCTGTAATAGCTAGTAAATTCATGCGCCTGGGCCGATTCGAACGGCCACACATGGCTCCGGAGGCCATTGCGCTATCCATTGCGCTACAGGCGCAAAGCCTGCTTAATAGTCAAAAGAACCTTATCCTTATTATCCGCTTGAAACTGCTGGGTAGAAAATCTGTTAAAATTCTTTACACCCTTTTTACTCAAAACCCCCTGCATATAATTTAAGCAACTCTGATTACCTGTGCCGCTGCCAAAAGTAGTAAATAAAATTATTTCCTTATTTTCTAAACCAAAACATTTATCTAAGTAGGTATTCATCGCCGGTGCCGGCCCAAAAGCCCATACCGGGCTGCCTAAACAGACTAAATCGTAGCCTGCAAGGTCAAAGTTAACTCTTTCCAGCTTAGCGCGTTTTTTTAGAAATGCGCGTTTTGCCTGGCCAAAAAACGAATCAGATTCATCCTGGGCGCGCAGCTCTAAAAGCTCAACATCAGACTTCTCTCTTAAATATTCTAACAAAATATGCGCTACTTTTCTGGTATGTCCACTGTGGGAATAATAAACAATAATGCTTTTCATAAATCCACTTTTATATCAATACTCTGTTAATTATGTTAACTCTTTTATTATAAGCGACCTGGGGGCTGTCTTGAGCATTAAAAGAGGCTGAGTTGTTCTTCGCCCTGAGAACCCCCTTCTTCTTGGTCAAAAATAGAAATTTTGCCGTACTCTCCGTCGAAACCCGCCTGTATGTTAACCTTTCCCTGGCGCACCCTTAATATCCCTTCTGCTACCCGGTCCGGCAGGCCTTTTACTAAATCGCCTTCCGGCACATCTAATAAAATAGTTAATTCTGGGCCGAATTTCGCCACAATACCCTGATAATCTCTAGCCACAGCCATAGATCCCTTACCCACACCCTTTGCCTCGGCAATAATTTCATCTAAAGGAATAAGGCTTTTATAAGGTATGCTGTTAGGCGGCACTACACCCGCTGGCCTATCAGCTAACTGCTCTATTCTATTCATTACCCCGACAGTAATCTTCTTGCCGCATTTAGGACACTTACCGTGATGCTGCCTCGTTTCTTGCGGAGAAAGCCTTAAATTACAGAGCCGGTGGCCGTCAAAATGATATTTGCCCTCTTCCGGGAAAAATTCTATAGTATGTAAAAACCTTTTTCTGTCTTTAGTTTTCAAGGTTTCACGGATAGTTGTATAATCGAGTTCGCAATCAAAAACATTGCCTTCCCTGCCGATCCTCGAAGGAGAGTGTGAATCACTATTAGAGACTAAAGAAAACCTGTCCAGGCAGCTTAAACGCCAATTCATTGCCGGGTCGCTGGAGAGCCCGGTTTCAAGCGCGAATATTTTAGAGGTTTGTTTTCCGAAGCAATCCTCGATTCTGTCAAAACCCGACATCGAGCCGAACAAAGAAAACCATGGTGTCCAGATATGGGCGGGGATCACCATGCAGTTTTCGTCAATATCAAAAACAATCCGCGCTATCTCCTCGGCATCCATCCCTAAGATAGGACGGCCGTCGCTGGCAATATTGCCGTATCGGGCCAACACATCATTTATCTTATCAGTAGTTTTTAAAGAAGGGCTGCAAATCACATTGTGTATGCGGTAACCCCTGCCGTTTTTAGAATAGATGCTGCTGATTTCTGCAGTTAACATAAAGTAAATACCCTGAAACTTAAACAAGCCGTTGCCTAAATCTTCCACGCTATTCTTAATCTCTTCCAGCCAAAGATGGTGGGTGAAATCTCCTGTGCCCATCAAGGTAATCCCTTTTAATCTCGCCCACTCCGCGATATGTTTAATATCCATATCCTTGCTGGTAGCGCGGCTATATTTCGAATGTATATGAAAATCAGCTATAAATTTCATATCTCTTGCGATAGCTTTAATTTTTCTAACGTAGTGTTAACATTACCCCAGTGCGTTCCCTGCCAATATATCCTATTGCAGCGCGGGCAGGTAACAAAATTTTCCTGGGTCTTAAAAACATATTCGGGGACTTTATCTCTGACGCTTTTTTTACTTACTTCTTCTAGCTCATGATTGCAAATGATACAGCGGCTAAACATCCGCTCTTTATCTGCTTTTATATGCAGCTCTCCCAAAGTCTCAATAAGCTGTTCGTGAATTTTTTCATTTCTTAGTAAGACTGTCTTAATGCCTCTGGCCTGGGGTAGTTTATGATTTCGGGTAATAATTATCCGACTTTCTCTTAACGCTTTTATAATTAAAGCGCCGGCTCTCTCCTGGTTAAAATATTCGCTGTCAAAACCTAATATCCTCAACCACCTAGCTAATCTTCCTAATTCTTTGGTCAGGAGAAACTTCATCCGCCACCCACTGCCTCAAGCAGCGCCTGTTTCTAAGCGTTAGGCTTATCTTCGCGGACAAAAACAATTTCTCCGGCGTAGATAGTATGCTCCACTACGCCGTTAAGCTTCCGCCCTAGAAAAGCGCAATTCTTGGACTGAGAAACAAAATTATTCCTCTCCACGGTCCATTCTTTATCGGGCGATACAACAATAATATCTGCATCGCTACCCGGGCTTAAAGTACCCTTGCCTCTTAGACCTAAAATCTTCGCTGGATTAAATGACATTTTGTTAACTAAATCCCCCCATTCTAAAATTCCGGGCTTCACCAGCTCTGTAATCCCCACGGCTAACTCTGTTTCCAGGCCTGTAGTGCCAAATGCCGCTCGCTCAAACTCAATATATTTTTCGCTTTCAATATGAGGTGCGTGATCCGAAGCGATCACCTCTATTGCCCCCTCTTCCAGGGCTTGTCGCAAATAAAGCATATCCTCTCTGCTTCTTAAAGGAGGGTTCACTTTCATGTTCGTATCATAAGTAAAGGCTGCCTCCTCGTTTAGGGCGAAATAGTGCGGCGCTGTCTCTGCGGTTACCGATATACCTTTTTTCTTGGCCTGAGCAATCATCTCTACCGATTCGCGGCAGCTCACATGTGCAATATGTACATGCGCCTTGGCCTTATCAGCAAGCCGGATATCTCTTTCCACTCTTTTATATTCCGAAGCAGCGGATATCCCGCGTAACCCCATTCGCGTTGAAGCATAACCCAGATTCACTACTCCTTGCAGCGAAAGAGATTTATCCTCACAATGACAAATTGTCAACAGTTTATTCCGCCGCGCCTGCTTTAGGGCCTGGCTGAATAATTTCTCATCATCTACAGAAGCTCCGTCATCGGAAATCGCTACAACCCCCGCAAGTGTTAGCCCTTTTATATCGGACAGCGCCCTTCCCAGGCGCCCTTTAGTAATCGCCCCAACAATAAACACCCCAACTTTTGCATTTTTCTTAATAATCTCTCTTAGCGCCTCGGCATTACAAGCAGAGTCTATTGCCGGCTGCGTATTGGGCATAGCTAAAACAGTAGTCACCCCTCCTTTTGCAGCGGCAAGCGTACCGCTTAAAATAGTCTCTTCGTCTTCCCTGCCAGGCTCTCTTAAATGAACGTGCATATCTACTAAACCGGGCATAACAATCTTTCCCGTAGCGTCAATAATCCTGCTGGCATTGTTTTTAATATTTTTAGCTACCCGGACAATCTTGCCTTCTTCAATAAGAAGATCTGATATATCATCCAGATTATTGGCCGGATCAATTGCCCTGCCGTTTTTAATCAGTAGCTTCATCTTTTTTCTCCTGGACTCCTGACACCAGAAAGAGTACAGCCATTCTCACTGCTATGCCGTTAGTCACTTGTTCCAATATTACAGAATTCTTACAATCCGCGATTTCGCTTGAGATTTCTATCCCCCGGTTAATCGGCCCGGGGTGCATAATTATAATATTTTTATTGTTTTTCTTCAGCCTCTCTTCGGTTATCCCGAATCTTTTAAAATATTCCTGTTTATTGGGAAATGCGCCTTTTTCATCGCGCTCAAACTGCATGCGTAAAATATTAACTGCATCTGCATTACATAAGGCTTCATCGATATCGTGGGTAACCCGAGCTCCCATTTTTTCTATTGCCGGCGGGATCAGTAATTCCGGAGCGCAAACCATAACCTGGGCCCCCAGCTTGGTAAGCCCCCAGATGTTTGAACGCGCCACACGAGAATGAGCTATATCGCCGACAATGCTTACCTTAATCCCGTCGATTCTTCCTAATTTTTCTTTAAGCGTAAAAATATCCAAGAGCGCCTGCGTAGGATGCTCATGCCAACCGTCTCCGGCATTGACTACGCTTATATTGACATGGCGCGCTAAGATCGCCGCTGCCCCTGAAGCATTATGCCGCACCACAATGATATCGGCTTTGAGCGCCTCTAAATTCCTGCCCGTATCAATTAAGGTTTCGCCCTTACGCACGCTTGAGGTTTCGGCGGCAATATTAATTACGTCCGCGGATAATCTTTTGGCTGCCACCTCAAAGGAAACCCTGGTGCGGGTGGAGGGCTCGTAAAATAAATTTAAAACTGTTTTCCCGCGCAAAGCCGGAACTTTTTTTATCTCCCTGGTGGAAACTTCTTTAAAAGATTCTGCCGTAGATAAAATTAATTCCAGCTCATCCTTAGATAAATCTTCTAGGCCGAGTAGGTCTTTTTTTGTCCACAACCCGCTCATCTTAATCTTTCTCCATAATTACTACCTCGTCTTTACCATCGGATTCGACTAAGCGCACCTCTATCATCTCTTTCTTGGAAGTAGGAATATTTTTCCCTACAAAATCCGCGCGCACCGGTAACTCCCTGTGCCCCCGGTCTACCAATACTGCCAATTGTATTGATCTAGGCCGGCCAAAATCTATGAGCGCATCTAAAGCAGAGCGCACAGTTCTGCCGCTGTACAAGACATCATCAACCAGGACTACTATTTTATCAGAGATATCAAAACCTATTTCTGTCTTATGCACTACCGGCTGCGCGGCAATCAGGGTAAGGTCATCGCGGTATAAAGTAATATCCAGAGTTCCCACAGCCACTCTTCTGTTTTCTATCTTCTCCATGCATCCTGCCAGACGGCTGGCCAAATACACCCCGCGGTTTCTGATACCGATTAAGCAGAGGTTTTGGGTGCCCTTATTTTTCTCTAAAATTTCATGGGCCATGCGCATCAAGCTGCGCGCGATAGTATCCTTATCTAAAATTTTTGCTTTTTCTCTCATCTGTTAGCCTTTCCTACCTCAATAAAAAACCCAACTGCATGCTTTACAGTTGGGTTCATAGATTTTGTTACTTTAATATTATTCATTTTACACCTTACCGGCTTCTCAAGAGCCAGTTTAAAGGTATCTCTATTTTTATAATAATAGCATTTAAACCCTCTCCTGTCAAGGTAAAAATCATTCCAGCTAAGCAAGCATTATTTCGCACTTTTGCTTTGAAGTATACCTCTTAGGTTGTTGAATTGGGTTTAAGTTTATATGTTTTATAAGCCCGAATATCCAGAGGTTAAGGCTGCGTTCGTTTTTG
>Ga0180301_10000836_pt1 | contig 24176 bp, 21 predicted proteins | sample GuaBasSediGuay16_FD_121797 | JGI IMG/M metagenome (GOLD analysis project Ga0180301, IMG submission 121797) | Subseafloor sediment microbial communities from Guaymas Basin, Gulf of California, Mexico - Guay16, Core 4569-2, 12-15 cm | ecosystem: Environmental > Aquatic > Marine > Hydrothermal...
CCGTTAAGCCACCCCGAATAGTAAAAGAGCTGGGTTACTCCAGGGGTAATGTGCATCGCCTCTTGGCTACGCTGGAAGAGCTCGGTTTTGTAGAATTAATCGAAGACAGAGGATACCGTCTTACATACAAAATGTTTAAATTGGGTAATAAAGTAATAGAACACAGCAAGCTGGAAGAGGTTGCCCACCCCTTTCTCGGCCCTTTGGCAGAAAAGGCAGGAGAGGATGTTTGCCTGACTGTGCTTTATGAAAAATCGATAATCATAGTGGAACGCATCAAGAGTGCAAACCTTTTAACTCTAGACCATGATGTTGCTCACACATATCCGCTCCATTGTAGTGCTTCGGGAAAGCTGTTTCTTTCCTCTTTCGATGACGAATCTTTGTGGCGATTGCTTGAAGATCTGGATTTGGAGAAAAGAACAGAGCGAACTATCACAGATAAAAATGCCCTTTTCCAGGAAATATTTAAAATCCGTAAACTTGGCTATTCCCTTGATTTGAGGGAATACAGCGAAGATATTCATACCATTGCAGCACCCATATACGATTACACCAGGCGTATAGTTGCAACAATAAGCATATCCGGTCCTTCTCAGAGATTAACCGAGGCTAAAATGCAGACACTTGTAAATCCTCTCCTCCAGACTGCGGAAGAGATTTCAAGGAAAATGGGGTGTGATCAGGCCGGAAATATGAACTATAAAAAAATGCAAAAGGCCTTCTGGGAATCCAAGAAGGTTGTATATCGAAGTAACAACCACAGAGGAGGTATGTAATGCAAAACAGCGAAAAGTTTGCTCAGCTCTCAATAGAAGATGCACCATTAATAAAGGTTACTCCCCCAGGTCCTCAATCCAGAGAAATTCTCGAATATCAGGAAAAAAATGAAAGTTCTGCTATCTCCTACGCAAGAGGGATGCCCATGGCTCTGAAAAGAGGAAAGGGTGCCACTCTCGAAGACGTGGATGGCAATATCTACATAGATATGTTCGGCGGCGCGGGGGTGATGGCTCTTGGACACGGCCATCCGGAGGTACTTGCTGCCGCGCATGAGCAGATTGATGAGATAACACACACACTGGATATCCCATCTCCCACGAGAAAGAATCTTGTATCTGTGTTAAAAAGTATACTTCCTTCTCAATTGAGCCGTCTCTTTTTCGGTGGTCCTACCGGCTCCGACGCGGTGGAACAGGCGTTAAAACTGGCAAAGTTCAACACAGGAAGATACAACATTATTGCATTCGAGGGTGGCTATCACGGGATGACAGGAGGAGCCCTCGCTCTTACCTCGGATGCAGGACACAAAGAAGGGTTGGGACCTCTTGTACCGGGAGTTCAGTTTGTTCCCTATCCCTATACCTATAGAAATCCCTTTGGAGGTCCCGAAGAGGAATGCGATCTTCGTTGCGCCGAGTATCTCGATCATGTCCTCGAGGACTCACACTCAGGTTTCATGAAACCTGCTGCGGTAATTTTGGAACCGGTTCAGGGAGAGGGTGGCTCAATAGTACCACCGGAGCGTTTCTTACAGAATGTACGAAAAATCTGCGATAAGCACGGCGTTCTCCTTATCTGCGATGAGATACAGAGCGGACTGGGAAGAACGGGAAAGATGTTCGCCTTTGAACATTCGGGAATCGTTCCCGACATAGTTACAATGAGCAAGGCTCTGGGTGGAGTTGGATTTCCCATCTCTGCAATTGCATACAGAGAAGAGTTGAATACCTGGCCTGCAGGAAAAACCATAGGAACCTTTCGCGGAAATATGGTTGCCTTTGCGGCCGGGGCAAAGGCACTTTCCTATATGGTTGAGCATAATGTTCCCGAACACGCGGCCAAATTGGGTAAGATCCTGCTGGAAGAATTGAAGAAAGTGGAGAAGGATTCAAAAATCCTGGGAGAAGCCCGCGGCAAGGGGTTAATGCTGGGACTTGAGATGGTTAAGGACAGGGAGACCAAAGAGCCGGCTCCCGAAATTGCCAGAGAAGTGAGAAAACTCGCCCATCAGAGAGGGGTAATGATAGAGGTGGGTGGCCATTACGGAAATGTGGCAAGACTTCTTCCACCCCTTATTATTACCGAAAAACTTGCCTTTAAGGGAGCGGAGATAATAAGTGATGTTATAAGGGATATAGAGAAGAAATATTAAAAGAGGAGAGCAAAAATGGCTAGTAAAGATAAATACAATGTGGCTGTTGTTGGTGCCCTGGGCATGGTAGGCACCGAGATGATAGCTACTCTTGAGAAGAGAAACTTTCCGGTTGATGAACTGCGTCCTCTCGATGTACCTCAGAACGAAGGAAGGGAAATTTCTTTCAAGGGGGAGAAAATCAGGGTAAGTTCTTCAAACCCGGAAAACTTTAGGGGGATCGATATCGCCCTGTTTTCCGCAGGTGCCGATGCAAGTCTTGAGCTCGCACCGAAAGCCGTTGAACAAGGCGCGGTTGTTGTGGATAACAGTTCCGCCTGGAGGATGAATCCCGAATGTCCTCTGGTAGTACCCGAGGTAAATCCCCATGATCTCGAATGGCATAAAGGAATTATAGCCAATCCCAACTGTTCTACCATACAGATGGTGGTGGTGCTTAAACCTTTGCATGACAGGGCAAAGATTAAGAGAATGGTGGTATCCACCTACCAGGCTACTACCGGAGCGGGGAGAAAGGCAACCGAGGGTCTGCGTAAAGAGGCGGAGGAATACCTCAAGAAAGGCACTATTGTAGGTCCCTATGCATTCCAGTATCAGATTGCCTTTAATGTTATTCCGCACATCGATGTGTTTATGGAGGGAGGGTATACAAAAGAAGAGCTTAAGATGACCAACGAAACGAAGAAAATAATGAACGACGAAAATATCAGGGTAACTGCCACATGTGTAAGGGTTCCCGTGTGGTACGGCCATTCGGAAGCCGTAAATATAGAAACAGAGAAAAAATTGACACCCGATGAGGCACGGAAAATTCTGGAGAAGGCTCCGAGTGTAATGGTAATCGATGATCCTGCCAATAAGAAGTATCCCATGCCTCTGTATTCAAACGATATCGACGAAACAATGGTGGGAAGGATAAGGGAGGATTTTACCATCGAGAAGGGGCTTAATCTGTGGATCGTATCGAACAATATACGCAAGGGGGCTGCCTTGAATGCGGTACAGATAGCAGAAACTCTGATCGAGAAAGACCTGGTAAAGGTTCGGTAATAAGATTAGATGTGTGAGGAAGGAGGTAGAGATTTGAATGCTTTTGGTAGATGAAATTGCAAAGCACAAACAGGAGTTAATAGAGTTAAGACGGGATTTTCACATGTATCCCGAGCTGGGTTTTCAGGAGTTTCGCACTTCCGATCGGGTTGAGCAATATTTAAAAGAACTGGGTCTGGAAACCCGAAAGATTTCTAAAACCGGTGTAGTGGCGACCCTGCGTAGTAAGCATGCAGGCTCCTCCTCGGATACTCCCACTCTCATGCTTCGAGCCGATATGGATGGCTTGCCCATTCAGGAAGAGAACAACATACCCTACAAATCAAAGAACTCTGGAGTAATGCACGCCTGCGGTCACGATGCACACATGGCGATGCTACTGGTGGCAGCGAAGGTTATTACGGAAAACTATGCCGACAAAATCGGTGGAAATATAAAGTTCGTCTTTCAGCCCAACGAAGAGATAACCGGTGCAGAGGTAATGATAGAAGATGGTGTGCTTGAAAATCCCAGGGTTAATGCCGCCATCGGAATACATGTATGGAGTCCTCTCGAAAGTGGAATAATAGGCACTCAGGCAGGCCCGGTAACTGCAAGTCTGGATGTATTCAAACTGGTAGTCTACGGGAAAGGCGGTCATACGGGTTATCCTGAAAGTGCCATAGACCCCATCATTGCAACCGCAAATATTATCCAATCCATACAAATTATACAAACCAGAGAGATAAATGCACAAAAACCTACCATCATTATGTTTGCACGAATAGAGGGAGGCAGTAAAAGCAACATTATCCCCGACTCTGTAACCGTGGAAGGCTCAATGCGTTATCTCTATGCAGGTGGGGAGGATAGTGCGGAGAATCCAAGAAGAAGGTTCGAGAGAATTGTTAAGGGAGTAAGTGAGGCTTACAGAACCAGGTATGAAATTGAGTTCATCCAGGAAAACTATGCTGTTGTGAATAACCCGGAGATGGTTCGAATTGCAAAATCGACTGCGGAAGAGATTACAGGAGACCGAAAAAAAGTAATCGACTATGCCTGTATGGCAGGAGAAGATTTTTCCGCATTTGCAGCCAGAGTACCCGCCGTATTTCTGTTTCTCGGAACAGGTAATAAGGAGAAAGGGAGCGATTATCCTCACCACAATCCTCGTTTTAACATAGATGAGGATATTTTACCCATGGGAGTGGAGCTCTTTGTAAGAGGAGCATTGAAATACTTTCAGGAACAACCTCTATAGAAAGGAGGTGATAAGCGATAGGGGGAAAATGTAAAAGTTAGTATTAGTTATTTTGTAACCGAAAACAAATTTTAAAACCAAAAGAACGGAGGTTAACAGTTATGAGAAAAAGGATTTTTATTTTTGCAGTATTACTGGTATTCGCCCTCTCTCTTATGGGTGTCTTTGCAGGCGGAAAGAAAGAAGCCTCAGCTCCCGAGGAGGGGAGAGTGATAAAGGCAAAGTTTGCATCTGAAGAGATAGAAGGAGACTTCATGACCGTATGGGCAAATAACTTTGCCGATTACATGCGCGAGCAGACAAACGGCCAGGTTGATATTACAGTCTATCCCTACGGTTCATTAGGTGATACAAGGGATATCAATGAGCTCTGCCAGATCGGAGTTGTTGAGTTCGTATTCTCCGATTTCGCCTGGATAAGTTCCTTCGTACCTCAGGCACAGGTTATGGCACTTCACTACCTGTGGCCGAAGGACAAAATGCCTCAGGTCCTGGAGTGGGTGGTAGAGAACGGTGATTTTATGCCTCTTCTGGAAAAGAGTTTTCGTAAGAACGGCATGGTTCCTCTGGCAGTCATGTATGAGGGATGGCAGTGGCTTACTTCAAAGGTACCTGCAAAGACTCTGGAGGACCTTAAAGGCATAAAGGCGAGGCTTATGGGATCAAAACTGCTGGTCGAAGACTACCGGGCTTACGGTATGAGCCCCACACCCATGAGTTACGGAGAGGTATACAGCGCCCTGCAGACAGGACTGATCGATGCCCAGGTGAATCCTCTGTTTGCAGATTACAGCATGAAGTTCTATGAAGTAACCAATTACTTTACCCAGATGTGGGCGGAACCTTTTCTTGGTATACCCACCGTCAACATGCAGTTCTTCGATTCTCTTCCCGAAGACGTGCAGAATCTAATGAAAAATTATTTCAAAGACAATATTATCAAAGCAGCCGAATGGATCGACAAGAGAAATGCAGGCGACAGAGAGAAGATCGAGCAGGAAAAACCGGATATCGCATGGACAGAATGGGACGATGCCGAAGTCGCCAAAGCCAGAGAGATGGCAAAAAAAGTATATCCTACATTCGTTGAGATCGGCGGAGAAGATTCCCAACTCATACTCGACACTCTTCTAAAAGACATCGAAGCTGCTAAAAATGCACTTGGTGTAAAATAAATCGATTTACAGGGGAAGGCGGCAGGTACACTCGTGCCCCTTCCCGCGCATTTATCAAAGGAAGCTATTATGGAGAAGGCCGAAGCCATGAAAGATGAGAAGATTGGAACGGAGAAAAGGTCTATTATTTTTCTACTCGGAAAAATACTAGGCAACATAGTAGACTGGTTTGAGGTCTCCACTCTCTCGATCGGAACTGCAGCCATGACTGCAATTCTTATTGCAAATGTTATTGCCCGTTCCTTTTTCCAGAGTATCTATTTTGTAGAAGAAATTGCAGAGTTCCTCATTATTTTTGTAACTTTCGTCGGTACAAGCTATGCAGCGAGAAAGGCACGTCACATCCGAATGGCGGCTTTCCTGGATCTCATGCCGGAAAAATATGAGAAGATCTTTATATTCTGTATCTCCGCTGTGAGCGCAGTAGTAATGATTATTATGGGTTACCATGCTTTAACCTATACATTGTTGGTAAAAAAACTCAATCAGAGTACTTCGGCGTTGAGACTTCCCTACTGGTATTTTCTTGTTATTACTCCTGTAGGCTTTTTTCTTGCAGGTATTCAGTATATTCGTACCTTTCTCAAGAATATAGTGGAAAAAGAAGTCTGGCTGTCTCCGGATAAGCAGAGCGAATACGAAGAAGTGGAATACTAGGGAGGTTTATTATGACATTACTCTGGATAAGTTTAATCAGTATGTTGCTTCTGGGATTTCCCTTTATGGTTGTTATCCTCGGCTCTCTGCTTCTGCATCTCGGAGTGAACATGCCGGCATTCAACTACCATGTCCTCATTCAGCAGGTTTTAACCGGAATAACCCCACCATCGCTCCTCTGTGTGCCCATGTTTATCCTGGGTGCAACCATAATCACATCCGGTGAAGCTGCACCAAGGTTGATCAATATGATAAAGGCTTTTGTAGGTCATGTCCCTGGCGGACTACCCATTACCACAAATGCAAGTTGCACCCTCTTTGGTGCAGTATCCGGTTCCACTCAGGCAACCGTGGCTGCAATAGGGGGTACGATGCGTCCCATGCTTTTAAAGGCAGGGTATGACAGTTCCTTCACCCTGGGGCTTATAATCAGCTCAAGCGATATTGCCTTTCTTATACCTCCCAGTATCGGGTTTATCGTATACGGGGTGGTTACCAGTACATCGATAGGAAAACTCTTTCTTGCAGGTATAGGGCCAGGTCTGCTAATATTTGTACTTTTTTCTATTTATACATTCTTCTATTCAAAGGTTAAAAAGGTGGGAGTGCTTCCGAAAGCAACCAGGGCGGAAAGAATTAAAGCACTTAAAGACGGTATTTTGGTACTGGGATTTCCTGGAATTATTATTGGAGGTATTTACGGTGGTATTTTCAGTCCCACGGAGGCCGCTGCCGCAGCCGTTCTCTACGCCATACTTCTGGAAACCGTGATCTATCGGACCCTCACCTGGAAGAAGTTTACATTTGCCCTTCTGGATACGGCGGTCATAACCGGTGTGGTCTTTATCCTGGTAGGTGCAGGGCAGGCTTTTTCCTGGTTTATCAGCTTTATGAGACTTCCCCAGGAGATAATGCCTATTATTCTGGGAGCGGATCCTACAAGGTTGAAACTGATCTTCGTGGTTGTTATCTCTTACTTCGTAGCATGCATGTTCGTTGATCCCATAGTGGCGATTTATGTATTGAGTCCAATATTTCAACCCTATGTAACGGTCACAGGAATTGATAACATTCTACTGGGAACTCTGGTTACTCTTCAGGCTGCAATCGGATCGGCTACACCCCCTTTCGGATGCGATATCTTTACAGCGCAGCTTATTTTCAAAAGACCCTATTGGGAGGTAATTAAAGATACGCCTCCATTTACTCTTATATTGATACTGGTCACTGTACTACTGATTTTTGTGCCTGAAATTGCTACGTTCTTGCCGAATACGGCCTTAATCAGATAGAGTTTGAGTTAAAATATAAAACAACGAGCAAGGAGGAAGTATGCCTGTTTTTGAAATTTACGAATACAGAGAAAGAATAAAAAAAACCAAAAAACGAATGGAGGATGCAGGAATCGATCTTCTTCTGGTCTCTCAACCTGCAAACATGAACTACCTTACCGGTTACGATGGCTGGAGTTTCTATGTTCACCAGTGTATTCTTGTTTCCCTGGATCAAGAAGAACCAATATGGATAGGCAGGGGAATGGATGCCAATGGTGCAAAAATTACAACATTTCTTAAACACGAAAACATCATCCAGTATGCCGATGACTATGTTCAGTCTGATGTCAAACATCCCATGAACTTCGTTGCAGATGTAATAAAACAAAGAGGCTGGGGTAAAAAAAGAATCGGCGTGGAGGCAGATCAATTCTATTTCACCCATCGATGTTATGCGGAGCTTGAAAAGAGTCTACCCAATGCCATCTTTAAGGACGGAAATCTCCTGGTTAACCGGGTGCGCCTTATTAAATCCGATGCAGAAATAGATTTTATGAAAAAGGCGGGTAAAATAGCAGAGAAGGTAATGAAAACAGCCATAGACACAATAGATGTGGGAGTCAGGGAATGTGATGCCGCAGCAGCAATAGCCCATGCTCAGTATTCGGGCACTGAGGAGTATGCAGGTGATTATCCCGCAATAGTGCCTCTAATGATGGCTGGAGAGGCAACCAAAACCCCCCACTTAACCTGGTCTGAAAGAGAATACAAGAGAGATGAGGCGGTACTCCTGGAATTATCGGGAGTTTACAGGCACTACCATGCCCCTATTGCAAGAACAATCTACATAGGAAATCCTCCGAAACTAATGCAAGAAACTTCGGAGGTTGTGCTGGAAGGTCTACAGAAGACTCTCGATTATATTAAACCAGGCGTTACCGCCGAATCAGTTGAGGAAAAATGGAGAGAGGCTATAGCCCACTCCACAATCGTAAAAGAGTCGAGGCTGGGATATTCCATAGGGGTAAATTATCCGCCCGATTGGGGAGAGCAAACGGTGAGCATTCGGCCGGGGGATAAAACCGAGCTTAGACCTAATATGTGTCTCCATCTGATACCGGGTATCTGGTATGAGGAGGTGGGGTTCGAAGTTGATGCCACTATAAGGATAACCGAAACCGGTTACGAGTCGTTGTACGATTTCCCCTTAAAGCTTTTTGTAAAATAAGAAAAAACAAAAAGAAGCATTTAGCGGGTCTATGAAGGAAATTACGATAAACGATGTTTTAAGGGCAAGGAAGAAAATAGCGGGGTATGTATTAAGAACACCTCTGGTAGTATCTCATAAATTAAGGGAAAGAACCGGAGCGGATGTGTACTTCAAGCTCGAGAGTCTGCAAAAAACCGGCTCCTTCAAGGTCCGTGGCGCTGCCAATAAAATTCTTAGCTTAACCGAAGATGAGAAGTCCAGAGGAGTGATCACCTTTTCTACCGGGAATCATGGCAAGGCAGTAGCCTATATGGCAGGTAGACTCGGAATCGATGCCACAGTGTGTCTCTCCGAGCATGTTCCTGCTTACAGAGCGGAAGCAATAAGAGAGCTCGGAGCGCAACTATCGATTAGAGGAAAGAGCCAGGACGAGGCAGAAGATAATTATCACCGCATAACCAGAGAAAAGGGTATGATTCCGGTTGTTCCCTTTGATGATCCCTTTATCATAGCCGGGCAGGGTACAGTAGGGGTGGAAATGATGGAAGATGATCCCGAAATAGATACGGTGCTTGTGCCGCTGTCCGGCGGAGGGCTTCTATCCGGTGTGGCTCTTGCCGTTAAATCGCTTAATCCATCGGCACGAGTGGTAGGGGTTTCCGTTGAGAGATCGAAGGTTATGCTTGAGAGTCTTAAAAGAGGAAAACCTGTACAGATGGAAGAGCAGGATACACTTGCAGATTCACTTCTGGGTGGAATCGGAACCAGCAATAAATACACACTTGCCATGGTAAGGCAATATACCGACGATCATGTTGTAATATCGGAAGAAGAGATAAAAGACGGGATGTACTACGCACTCAAGAATCACGGTCTGGTTGTCGAGGGAGCTGCTGCCGTGGGTATCTCAGCCCTGCTCCATGGTAAATTGAAAGTTCGTGAGAAAAAGATAGCGGTGGTAGTAAGCGGCAGCACGGTTTATCTTCCTCAGTATCTTGCCGTAATAAACGAAAAACTGAAGAAAGATATTACATAAGGGTTGACAGTTAATCGCTATTTCAATTTAATCCGATTTATGAAAATTATGGTAACAGGGGGTGTGAGGTCAGGGAAGAGTAGTTTTGCCCTCGAATTGGCGGAGAAATATTTTAAAAAAAAGAACTTTCTCGCCACAGCCATCCCTTTTGATGAGGAGATGAAGAGAAGGATAGAACAACATAAGCGGGAGAGGGGAGAAGAGTATAACACCATTGAAGAATCTATAGAAATAGATAAATGGGCCTGTGAAGATATAATACTCGATTGTATAACCCTGTGGATGAACAATATCTTTTACTTTAAAAGAGAGAAGGATTGGGAAGGCATACTTACGAAATTTCTGGATAATCTTAAGGAAAATGCCGTAATCGTAACCAATGAGACCGGTCTCGGAAATATACCTGCAGACCCTTTGACAAGAAAGTATAATGATTATATGGGAAAGGCCAATGTCTTGATAGCATCCAGGATGGACTGGGTATATATGCTCATATCTGGCATCCCTTTAAGGATAAAATAGGCCGTGTATTTATCGGTTCCTTCTTATGTAATTCCGGGTACATACCTGGAAAATGTTCGCCTTATATCTTCTCTCAATCTTGTTCACTCCGTGGAGCTTCTTTTTTATCTATTCGATCCCGATACAGAAGAGTTATTCTTGAAAGAGAAAGAGGGTATTGAGCTTCACAATACCAGGTTGGGATTTTCCGTTCACATGCCCGATCGGCTGCTGGCCGAGCATGAGAAAATAATAAAACTCACATGGGAGTTGGCATCAAGATACATTTTGCATCCGCCCGATGGCGATAGCGAACAATTCATAAAGATTGTAAGCGGTTGGACGGAGAATTACGGAAAGTGCTTTTTACTGGAAAACATAAACGGGAGAGCCTTTCAATCAATCCTGGGCAGGATCGAAGGGTTAAGAGTCTGTATGGATACAGGGCATCTCCTTATGGAAGGGAAGAGCCCGGTAACCTTTTTTTCCCGATTCGAAGAATCCACTTTAGAGATTCATCTTCACGGAGTAAAGGATGGAAAAGACCACAACCCTGTGAAGCAGGATGAGGAGTGGCTTAAAAGCATGATACCCCTTCTTAAAAGGTTTAAGGGAACTCTCAACATTGAGCTTTTTTCTCTTAAGCATATAAGAGAGACCCTGCAGAGCCTCAGGTATCACGGAATAGTGGAGGAGGCGGTAGATTTTTGAAAAGACTCTTAAACTGCTTCCTCACCACCTTTGCTCTTATTTCGAGAATACCTGTTAAATGCAGGTATAGGGCAGACTTCACCTATACTGGTCTTTTTATACCACCAGTAGGGATATTTGTAACGGCCATCAACCTATTTCTATATTTTCTGCTGCGTCCTTTCACCGACTCCTTTGTGGTTGCCCTTGTTATTCTGGTAATTCAGTATCTTCTTTTTAATCTTTTCCATTTTGATGGATTTCTCGACTCGGTAGATGCCCTTTTCTGTCATGCAAACAGGGATCAAAGGATTAACATACTCAAAGATTCGAAAATCGGCTCCTTTGCCCTGTTCGGAGGTATAATATATCTTTTTTCAAAGATTTATCTTCTTGCTCGTTCTTTTTCACTGATTGAGCATTTGGCAGGGGAAAACTTAGTCTTTGCTCAACCGGTCGCTGTTTTTATCCTCCTCTCTTATCCCATTTCCGGCAGGGCAGGTGCCGGCTTAATCCCCTGCTTCTTAAAACCTGCTAAAGAAACCGGACTGGGTGCTCTGCTTAAAAACTATAAGAGAAGTTACGCCTTTTTCGGGGTCGTCATTGTTTTTCTTTTAGTCTCAATTCCACCGACTGCCTTCGCAATTCTTAAACCTGGCTTTAATTACATTATTCTATTAGTGAGCTTAACAGCAGCTTTTATAAGTTTTTTTATAGTTTTCAGGATTTATAAGAGAAAAATCGGAGGATTTACAGGAGATGCGCTCGGGTTTTCAATAGAAATGGGAGAACTTTTTCATATTTTTATCTTTTATCTGCTTATTTTATATTCTGTAAACCCTTGATATTTTAACTTCTTTATGCTATTTACAGTCGAGATTTTGTTTTTTTACCTAAATTTTTAAACGCGAAAAAACAAAATCTGCCTTAGCCAATAGTACATCGCAATCTACCTTAAGTGGCGATAGTTGATTGCGATATGAATAGGATACTGCCAGGTGATATATCGGCGCTGCGGATCAGCGGCAGGGCGGCGGTGAGCTTGCTCACCAAGCCGAACCGTCCTCTGCATCCGCTTGATGGCCGGCACAAAGCGCCGGGCAGAAAGCCGATGGCAATTCGCAGCGCCAATGGCGCTGGCGCAACGCGTCCACGCCATAAATAAGAGAATTTACGGAAGGGTTATTATTTAACAAAAGAACAGCTTAAAGGAGAAATATATGCAGAGTTCTTTATTCTTCATAGCTCCCGGAGGAGCAATTATTGCTCTCATCTTTGCCTTTGTTTTTTTCAAAACAATGATGAGAGAGAATGAAGGAAGCGAAAAGATGAGGGAAATTGCAAGCTATGTAAGGGAAGGTGCAATGGCTTACATTTCCAGACAGTACAAGGTAGTGGCCGTTGTATTTGTGGTATTGGTAGTACTTCTGGCTCTTCTCTCACTTTTTGGTGTACAGAATCCCTTTGTTCCCTTTGCCTTTCTAACCGGTGGGTTTTTCTCCGCACTATGCGGGTATCTGGGCATGAAAACCGCAACCTATGCCTCTTCCCGAACGGCCTATGGCTGTTCTTTTTCACTTAACAGAGGATTGAAAGTGGCCTTCCGATCCGGAGCGGTAATGGGTCTTGTAGTAGTGGGATTCGCCCTTCTCGATGTCTCTATCTGGTACATGGTGCTCAACTGGATCTATGATCATAATATATGGGGATTAAGTATATATCTCATGAAAAAAGTCGGAATCGATGGTGCATTTGATCAGGTAGTTCTCAAGTCAAATCCCAATTTCAATCATGCCAAACTTGTAGAAATTACCACTACCATGCTTACCTTTGGTATGGGTGCCTCAACCCAGGCTCTGTTCGCCAGGGTTGGAGGAGGAATCTACACCAAGGCTGCAGATGTGGGGGCCGACCTGGTAGGAAAGGTGGAGGCAGGCATTCCGGAGGATGATCCCAGAAATCCCGCCACCATCGCCGATAACGTTGGAGACAATGTAGGTGATGTAGCCGGGATGGGTGCAGACCTCTACGAATCTTACTGTGGTTCCATTCTTGCTACGGCAGCACTCGGGGCTTCCCTTCCTGTTCTGACCGGCTCAGGGAGAGAGATTACCGTTATTGAGATAATTGAACCAGTAATTGCTCCCATGATTGTAGCCGGAATGGGGATATTATTCTCGATAGTGGGAGTTTATGCGGTAAGAACCAGAGAAGAAGCCACCATGAAGAATCTGGTAAGATCTCTTAACATAGGAATTTACGGAAGCTCCTTCCTTATTCTGATTACAATTGCTCTGATGGCTATCTTTAATATAATAACATGGGGTGTCTTCGGTGCAGTGGTTGCAGGTCTTATAGCAGGAGTGGTGATAGGTCGCTCTACCGAGTATTATACTTCCGATGAATACAGGCCAACCCGGGGAATAGCCGAGCAGGCTCAGATGGGACATGCAACCACCATAATTGAAGGTACCGCCGTTGGCATGAGCTCGGCAGGTATCCCGGTTGTAACTATAGTTGCCGGTATTATTGTTGCTTTTGGTATATCGGGAGGTTTCACAGAGCTCTCCAGAGGTTTGTACGGAATAGGATTTGCCGCCGTGGGAATGCTCTCCACTTTAGGGATAACCCTGGCAACCGATGCCTACGGCCCTATTGCGGATAATGCCGGAGGAAATGCAGAGATGAGCGGTCTTGGACCCGAAGTGCGGGAGAGAACCGATGCGCTGGATATGCTAGGTAATACCACCGCTGCTACCGGAAAGGGTTTTGCCATAGGTTCTGCTGCTCTGACAGCCATGGCTCTGCTCTCGGCCTATCTGGAGGAGATAAGAATGTGGATGGGAAAGCTGGGCGGCTCGACCGGTTTTACCGTTGGTGGAATAACCTTCTTTCTGAAGTTTCCAGAGGGAATACAGGCGGGGGCAGACAAAATCCTTGCTCCCAGGGCCAGTATTTACGATTTTATACGTGCCTTCAACCTCAATATAATGAATCCGCTTGTGATGGGAGGGGTATTCATCGGGGCCATGATGGCATTTGTATTCAGCTCCATGACAATGAAGGCGGTGGGAAGAGCTGCAGGGGCCATGGTAAATGAGGTAAGAAGGCAGTTTAGAGAGATACCGGGGATACTTGAGGGGAAGGAGAAACCAGATTACGCAAAATGTGTAGCTATATCCACAAAGGGTGCCCAGAGAGAGATGATTCTTCCTTCCCTGCTTGCAATAATAGTACCGATAGTAACCGGATTAATTCTGGGAGTGGCAGGAGTAATGGGTCTTTTAATAGGCGGGTTAACCGCCGGTTTTTCTCTGGCCTGTTATTTTAACAACTCCGGAGGTGCCTGGGATAACGCAAAAAAATACATAGAAAAAGGTCATTATGGAGGGAAAGGCTCGGACACTCACAAGGCAGGAGTTACAGGAGATACTGTTGGTGATCCTTTCAAAGATACCGCCGGTCCTTCTTTAAATATTCTCATTAAACTAATGAGCATGGTTTCTGTGGTATTCTCGGGGCTGGTGGTGCGACTCTCTCCTATTATCGGGAAATTTCTGGGTTTTATCGATTAATAAAGAGGAAAGTTTTGCAGTACAATCACGGAGGTAAAACGAGGGAATATCTGGAAAAATCTGGAATTTCAAGGGAAGACTTACTCGACTTAAGCGCAAATATCAATCCTCTGGGGCCTCCTGAGTGGCTACGAACGGTTATTAACAGAAATATAGAATATCTTATTCACTATCCCGATATAGATGCCTTTCCTCTGGTGAAAGTTCTGGCCGATTTACTAAACCTGGACCCTCAACAATTGGTCATAGGTAACGGTGCATCGGAGCTGATCTACACCATCCCGAGGGCCGTAAAGGCCGATACTACAGTTGTTCTCTCCCCTTCTTACAGCGATTATGAATACTCTGCAACGGTTGCAGGCTCTAAGGTAAAACACCTCTTTCTGGAAGAAGAAGCGGGATTTATACCGGATTTCTCAAAACTCGATGATTTTCTTTCCCGAACTTCGGGGGCAAAGCTGGTTTTTCTGGGACAACCTAACAATCCTACAGGAGTGATTTTTGAGAAGGAACCTTTCCTCGATATGGCCAGAAGACATGCCGACACAATTTTTTGTGTTGACGAGGCTTTTGCCGATTTTATAGAAGAGTACGATTCTCTGATTCATGAAAATTCCCCCAACCTTGTGATCGTTCGCTCCTTTACAAAGTTTTATGCAATTCCGGGGTTGCGCCTGGGTTGGGCCTTTGGTAACTACGAGATAATTAACCGCATAAAAGAACTTCTTCCCACCTGGTCTGTAAATACAATCTCTCTCGCTGTGGGAGAGGAAGCTTTGAAAGACACTGAGTATGCAGAAAAAACCCGAAACTATGTAAAGAAAGAGAGAGAGTTTCTCTCATCGGAACTTTCAAAGATAGAGGAGTTCACAGTCTATCCATCCGCTGCCAATTATCTTATGGTTAAAATGGAGATAAAGGGAAGTAGTGTGAGGGAGATGGCCGATTATCTTCTTCGCAAAGGTATAGCTGTAAGGGAATGTAGTAATTACCGGGGACTGGATGAAAGATTCTTTAGGATTGCAGTGCGTACCAGGGAAGAAAACGAGAGATTTCTTGAAACTATAGACGAATTTCTTGAAAGCAGAAGAACATCTTCGAAATATTCCAGGGCTTCACTCATCACTCCAACAAAAAAGAAAGGAAGAAGAACTCCCGCCATAATGGTGCAGGGTACCTCTTCCAATGCGGGAAAGAGCGTGCTGGTAGCGGCGCTGTGCAGAATTCTATTACAGGAGGGCTACAGGGTGGCGCCTTTCAAGGCTCAGAACATGGCCCTAAACTCCTTTGTTACCTCGGACGGCGGTGAGATGGGGAGGGCACAGGTTGTTCAGGCTCAAGCTTGCAAAATAGAGCCGGATGTTCGTATGAATCCTGTGCTTCTTAAACCGAGCTCCGAGACGGGTTCTCAGGTGATTGTCAGGGGGAAACCATTAAAGAATATGGAAGCTTTAGAATACTACAAATACAAGAAGGAACTTATAAAGACCGTGGAAAGGTGCTACGATGAGCTATCCTGTGAATACGATGTAATTGTACTTGAGGGAGCTGGTAGTCCAGCAGAGGTTAATCTTAAGAGCCATGACATGGTAAACATGAGGATGGCCGGATACGCAAAATCCCCTGTTTTAATCGTGGGAGATATAGATAGGGGAGGGGTTTTTGCCTCATTCGTGGGAACAATGGAGGTTTTATCTGAATGGGAGCGGAAGCTTGTGGCGGGATTCGTGGTCAACAAGTTTCGGGGAGATAAAACTCTCCTCGATCCTGCTTTAGATTATCTGGTCAGGCGAACTGGCAGGGAGGTCTTTGGAATAATACCCTATATTACCAGGCTGGGCTTACCAGAGGAAGACTCTGTCTCTTTCAAAGAAGAAAGTTACTCAAAAAAACACACCGGAGCGTCTATTAAAATAGGGCTTATAGATTTGCCCCATATATCCAACTTTAATGATTTAGACCCTTTTAAAATCGAACCGGATATAGAACTCAAGATCATCCGTTCAGAGAAAGACCTTGATTTTGATGTTGATGCAGTTATTTTACCGGGAAGCAAGAATGTGATAGGAGACTTAAAGCATCTTAGAAAGGTGGGTCTGGAGGGGCGAATTATCGATCAGGCTAGGGAAGGTAAAACTGTGGTGGTAGGAATATGTGGAGGATTCCAGATGCTGGGGAGAAGCATCGCGGATCCCGGGAGACTTGAGTCGAGTGATACAAAAGCAGAGGGGATGGGACTTCTTTCCATGGATACTATTCTCGGCTCGGAAAAGGTTCTTAAGAGGGTAAGGGCAAGGCATACCATTACCGGTATAAACCTTACGGGATACGAGATTCATCACGGGAGGACAAAAACAGAAGGGGGAAGCCCGATTATTAAAGATGAAAGTGAAAATATAATAGGGATTACAGCAGAGGAATTACCCGTATGGGGAACCTATCTTCACGGAATATTTGATAGTGATTCGTTCAGAAGGTGGTTCATCGATAATTTAAGAGAAAGAAAGGGTTTAACTCCTCTTAACAAAACCACCTCCTATGATCTGGAACCAGCCTTCGACAGGCTTGCGGACATTGTAAGAGAAAACTGCCGTATAAAGAATATAATAAAGCTTGCAGGATTATGATAGGCTCGGGGGTAGAGATAAAACTTCTGATTGCCGTACTAATCGATTTAGTGCTGGGCGACCCACAGTGGTTTCCCCATCCGGTACGTCTTATAGGTAAGCTTGCCCTCTATACTGAGAGGTGTACCCGCAATTTGATTTACCATCCGGGAATTGCTGGAGCCATAACCTGGGCGGTGGTAGTATCATCAACATCTCTTTCGACCTACTTTATTCTTAATATCGCAGGCAAAATAAGTCCCCTCATGGGAGAAATTATCTGGATTCTTATTATCTACTTCGGGATATCTGCAAGAGATATGGCAGATCATTCCAATAAAATTTATACATCCCTTTCCCATGGCAAAATCGATGAAGCCGGAAGAGTAACTGCATTTGTTTGCAGCAGGGATACACACAGGATGGATGAGAATGGCATAGTCCGTGCAACTGTAGAAAGTATTGCAGAGAACACTTCCGACGGAGTTATAGCTCCGATCTTCTTTACCCTTATTGGCAGTTCCTCAGGTCCGGTTTTCGCTATGGTATATAAGGCTATAAATACACTGGATTCCATGTTCGGTTATAAGAACGAACAATATATCCAATTCGGAAGGGTATCTGCTATGGCAGACGATATTGCCAACTATATTCCCGCAAGAATCACCGGAATACTGTTCTGTCTTTCTGCTATCTTTACAGGAGAAAATACAGCAGGTGCTGTAAGAATAATGTTTCGCGACGGAAAGAAACACCAGAGTCCCAATGCGGGAATCCCGGAAGCAGCCGTTGCAGGTGCATTGGGATTAAGGCTTAACGGACCTGCCTATTACTCGGGTAAGCTTGTGGAGAAGCCCTTTATCGGCGATCACCTGGAGAGTCCCCACCGGAACCACATAAAGAGAGCTATGCGATTAAGCATTGTGAGTATTACCTTGTTTTTTATAACACTTTTTGCATTTAACTCGATAATTGAATTGCTCAAGGGGAGGTTATTTTCCAGATAAAAGATAATGCCGCAAGAGTTAAGCCTGCCAGAGGGCTTAATCCTATAGCAACCCATAGTGGAAGCCCTGCATCGGCAAGAATCCCTACAAGTGCCGGACCGAGAAGACCTGCAGAGGCGACCGAGGCGTTGAGGTAACCGTAAACCTTTGCCTTTGAGCCTGGGAATCTGGTTCCAACCATGGTCAGCAGGCAGGGAAAAGTGGCCGAGCAGAAGAAAGAGGCTATACAAAGGGTAATGGTAGTTAAAAGGAAAGTTGGAGATAGTAACCCAAGAATCAGTAATCCTGCTCCCAGAAGACCGCTTAGAGAAAGAACCAGCCTGTCATCCTTCTCTATTTTAAAACGCCAAAGACAAAACCGGCCGAAACCTATTCCAAAAGAGACAACTCCCACAACAATGGAGCCCTGTATCTCATTGGCAGCAAACCTGGATTGAACCATGGGATTGATCCAGGCAAAAAGAACGGTTATGAATACACCGTGAAAGAGTCCAAGAATGGGGATCCAGAACCATCCTCTCTCTGAGTCTCTTGACTTAACGTTCGAACCTGATCGTCTCTCCGAATGCTCTTTTAAAGAGATATTCATTTCTACTTTCTTTAAGATCATAGTAACAGTCAGTAAAAGACATATACCAAAGAGTAAGGAGATGGTTAAAAACAGCACCCTAAAAGACCAGAAAGACCATCCACGATTATGACTTATCTCCAGCCATGTTCCCATAATGGGAGCGGAAATTGCAGAGGAAGAAAACCAGAGACCAGAGGCTAGAGCCATGATCTTTCGCAACTGCTCCGGGTATAATTCGGCCGTAATTGTATCGTTTGCGTTGGCTATAAAGGCCCCAAAAATACCTGTTACTATAAGTCCGGTTAGAAGGAGGGTAAGGCCTGATGATGCACTAACCAGCAAGACTCCGATTATAGCTCCAACAAGACCGGCTATCAGCATTCTTGATGGCCCATAATTGTGGGTATAGTGTCCAACCAGAGGTGCGAACAGGGCCATCCCGACGCTGGTGGCTCCGAGACATATTCCGAGCTCGGTTTTAGATAGAGAGAAAAGCCTCTGGAAAGTAGGTCCTGCAACCATCGCAGCCACAATACTCAATTCCAGGGCAATGTTGATAATAAAAATTACGGTTATAGCCTTAGTTCTTGTGGTGATCATTTTTTAATTTCCGATTTTTTTCTGCTTAACTCTCGCCGTGGTGGGTTTGTTAGTAAGATATACCCCTACAATGACAAGTATTGCTCCCAGAAATAGAATGGCGGAAGCCTCCTCACCAAGAAATACAATACCGAGAACAATCCCCCACAGAGGCACCATATTGATGAAAACGGCGCTCCTGGTAGGACCGATCTTCTGGATCCCCTCATAGTACCATATAAAAGCCAGAGCGGCTGTAAAAACACCCAGATAAACAAAGTAGATCCAGACTATCAATGGATAGTCTCCTGCACTACTAAATCCTCCTTCAATAAATGCAGGTAGAATGAGCGCAACCATACCTATAAGGCATGAGTAGGTGATTGCTGTCAATGGTGTTAATTCTCGCAGGGCAATTTTTCCGATCAGCGAGTATAATGTCCAGCTTACAACACAGCCGAAAATATAGAGCTCTCCCTTACCTATATTAACTTTTAATATTGAGCCCGGATTACCCTTCGAAACTACCCAGAGTGTTCCTGCAAGAGCCATAAACAGCCCCACTATTTTGATTACGGTAAGCCTCTCTCTGAACATGATAGTAGAAAAAACGGAAACGAGGGCAGGGGTAAAGGCAACGATTACAGTGGCTCTTCCGGCAGAGATAATTTTAAGACCGGAGAAAAAGAAGTAATTGTAAGAGAAAATACCGGTTAATCCGAGAAAAACAAGGATAGCATAGTGCTTTTTCCCTGGATTTGGCAAACTACCATGTTTTGTAAAAGACAACCCAAGAAGGAATAGACTTGCAAATAAAAAACGGAAGAACGCAGCCGTAAAGGGTGATATATGGAAGGCAATGGCCCTCACGGCAACAAAAGAACTTCCCCAGAATATGGGGACAAGGATGAGTTTAATGTACTTGAGATCGACCATAGTCCTTATATTAACCGAATTGTATTCCTAAAGGCAATGGGGAGAGCTCTATCCGAACATTTCGAAAATTCTTTCTGTAATATCAGAGATCATCTCCCGGGGTGGCTTCTCTTCTCTCCATGCTGCGCATATGCCAAAAATCATTCCTCTTATAGCAGAGAGAATCAATTCAGGAGTAAACCTTGAGGTAATTTCTCCTTCTTCCTGAGCAAGTTTTATCTCTTCAAGCAGGTTTTCATTTGTGGTTCTGTACCCCTCCAGGTAGTTATTTATGGCCACAGAAGCCTCCCTGTACTCGGGATCGAGAAAAAGAGGAGAGATTTGAGTGAGAATAATCTGCATAATTTCCAGATTATCGTAGTAAAACTCCAAAATGAGTTTTACCATTTCCTCGATAATACAAAGGGAAGATTTCCCCTCTTCCTTTAAATTTTGATGAATTGAAGAGAAGTCGTGATATTCATTGTCGAGGAGGTTGTTTATAATCTCCGGTATTCCCTTGTAATAGTAGTAAAGGGAGCTTGTATCCATTCCCAGTGCATCTGCAATGTCTCCCATTGAGGTGTTTTTCCCCTGTTTTATAAGAACTTCCCTGGCAACCGAAAGGATCGTGGCCTTCTTTTTTTCCAATCTTTTTATTCGTTTAATTGATATGGTGCCTCTAAAAAAAGACAATTGCTATAGATTTTTCAAACCATTTTTAAAATAATAATTAAATAAAGGAATTTATGCAATAATGAAAAAACACAGTACAACTTTTGCAATTGCTGGCTTCAGTCATGAGACGGTTACCTTCTGGCCAGGCCTAACAGATCTGGAAGAGTTTGAGAGATTGACCCTTCACGATCAGGAGGTGATAGAGAAAAGAAGAGGTACAAACACGCCTGTGGGAGGCTTTATCGATGTTTGTGAAAGGGAGGGAATAGAGTTACTTCCGGTGGTCGATGTTGAGGTGGAGGCAAGCGCAACTGTGTCTGACAGAACATACAATTTTTATCTGGATAAGATAAGAGAAAAGATAGAGAAGAATGCCTGCAAGATGGACGGAGTTCTTCTCGCCCTGCATGGAGCCATGGTAACTGAAGGGCATTTCAATCCAGAACTTGACATGATTCGTGCATTAAAAGAGCTTCCAGGTAAAGAGATACCTCTTGGTGTAGTCTTCGATTTACACGGGAATCTGGATCCCGCTGTTCTTAATTACACAGATATCGTATGCGGTTATCACAGCTCTCCCCACCTGGATATGAATGAAACAGGAAAGCGAGCGGTTCGGCTTCTGATTGATTCCCTTAAAGGGAAGATTAAGCCTGTTTCGGTAATGGCAAAACCTGGTATTGTTGTGCCTTCGGTTTTTAGCGCTGCTACAGTTTCTCCGGCAAAAGAATTGATGGAGCGTAAAATTTTTTGGGAGAAGCATACCCATATACTGGATATTTCTGTTTTTTTCGGATTTGCCTGGTCGGATGTTCCTCAAATAGGGATGTCCGTGGTGGCAATAACGGACAACCGGCTAGAGATTGCCGAAGAAGCGGCAGAAGATATAGCCTCTCTTGCTATGGAAAAGAGAGATGCCTTAACGGGGAGAGGTAAGTTTTCATATTATGGTGTGAGCGAAGGTGTAAAGTTAGCAATGGATAAAGCCGTGAAGGCTCGTAGGCCAATAATGATACTCGATCATGCGGACAGGATAAATGATACCACCTTTGTACTCGAAGAGCTTATCTTAAGGGATGCGCAGAAAAGTGCCGCACCCGGTACTCCGCCTGGATTCATAACAGCACCGGTTGCCATGATTTTTATATATTCCCACCAGATTTTCGGTATAGGTGTCTGCATATCCGTGCAGATCCATGTGGATATGTGCATCGATCAAACCGGGTATAACGGTTTTTCCCGCCACATCGATGATTTCCCCATTCGGTGGGATCGAAACATCATCTTCTCTCCCTACAGCGGTTATTATGCCATTTTCAAATACAACTCTGCTCTGCTTTATAGGTTCTCTGCCGGTTACGTCTATGAGAGTGGCGCTGGTTAACACTATGATCATAAAGGTCTTTCCTAGATATTCAGAAAAAAGGACAGGTAATTGATACCTGCCCCTTTTTTCTTTCCAGAATCAGGTTATTTTAAGCTCACATCGTGCATTAGTGCTATACCCAGGACATCCAGCTTAAACCCTTCCATATTTTTTCTGATTGCAGCAGTGTAGTTGCTGTATGCTATCGGTAATACAGGACATTCTTCAAGGGCTATCTTCTGGATTTGCTGGTAATACTTTTTCTGCTCCTCCCTGTCGTAGGTGCTCAATGCCTTTTGAGCGAGGTCTACTACCTTATCAGGTTTACAGCCACCTTTTACACCTTTAATTAACAGGGTATTGAGGAAATTACTGGGATAGGGGATATCGAACCAGCCTGCAAAACCCATCTGATGCTCAAGATTGTTGTATATACTCTTATGAGTTCCCCATTCATTTGCCTCTACTGTGGCATCTATTCCAACCTTGGCCAGGTCGCTCTTTATGATTTGCGCTGCATCGACCGGGCGATAGATACAGGGCCTTGCTTCAACAAAGGTGTGGATTTTCATTTTTAAACCATCGGGATAACCTGCCTCTGCGAGCAGGGATTTTGCCTTTTCGGGATCGTAGGGGTAGGGTTTAAGGCTGTTATCGAAGGAAAATACCGTTGGAGGCAGAACCGTATCCCGCATCCAGGGTTTTTGCATCGGTCGATCGGGCGATAACGAAAACACTCCTCTTTGCAGTCTCCGCCTCTCCGGCTCCGAATTCTAGCAGCGCAAATCCCAGAAGGAATCCCACCATCAGAGAAAAGGCAACGATTTTTTTAGCTCTCATTTTGCATCCTCCTTTAAAGGTTTTTAATTATGCAGATGGCACGCAATATGATGGCCATTCTGCTTTTGAACAAGTTCGGGTTCTACCTCCCTGCATACATCCATTACTTCGGGGCACCTGGGATGAAAGCGGCATGCGGGTGGCGGATTTATGGGACTGGGCACTTCTCCCTTAACAACCGAGAACTCTGCTCTTTGAGATGGATCCGGCAGGGGAATAGCTTCCATCAAAAGACTGGTATATGGATGAAGCGGGGCGGAAAATAGCACTTCCGTATCGGCTATTTCAACCAGCTTACCCAGATACATAACAGCCACCCGTTTGCAAATGTACCTTACCACGCTCAAATCATGAGAAATAAACAGGTAGGTAAGCCCCAGTTTTTCCTGTAAGTCGATGAGCAGATTTAAAACCTGTGCCTGAATGGATACATCCAGTGCTGATACAGTTTCATCGGCAATAATAAACTCGGGATCGAGGGCCAAAGCCCTTGTAATACCAATTCTCTGGGGCTGTCCCCCCGAAAACTCATGGGGGTGTCGGTTGTAACAAGCCTTATTAAGACCGACCAGCTCCATTAGATGAGTAACCCTCTCCCGTCGATCCCTTTGAGTACCGATTTTATGGATTGCCAGGGCTTCTCCGATTATGGTTCCTATTTTCCATTTCGTATCGAGGCTTCCGTACGGATCCTGAAACACCACCTGAGCCTTCTTTCGAAACTTTTTAAGATTCTCCTGCTTCATGGCATAGACATTTTCCCCTTCATAGATAACCTTGCCTTCTGTGGGCTCCTCAAGCCTTAAGAGAAGCTTACGTACTGTGGTTTTCCCGCATCCCGACTCCCCTACAAGGCCGAGGGTGTCGTCTTTGTCTAACTTGAAATTGACTCCGTCGACCGCCAGAACCTTTGCTCTATCGAGAAAAAACTCTACCTGAAGATCTTCCACTTCTGAAAGCGTGTCCATGCTCATATTCAAAACTATCTCCACAGTTTTGTATCAAAGGCTTCTCGTAAGCCATCGCCTATAATACTAAAAGAGAAGACTGC
>Ga0180301_10000837_pt1 | contig 24175 bp, 29 predicted proteins | sample GuaBasSediGuay16_FD_121797 | JGI IMG/M metagenome (GOLD analysis project Ga0180301, IMG submission 121797) | Subseafloor sediment microbial communities from Guaymas Basin, Gulf of California, Mexico - Guay16, Core 4569-2, 12-15 cm | ecosystem: Environmental > Aquatic > Marine > Hydrothermal...
TCGATAAGGAAGTTGATACTGAGGAAGCAGCCAGAACCCTAGCGTTAAATCTTCTAAACCTATACAAAAACCCAATTGAAAGAATCGTTTTAACGGTTACCCCAAACAAAACCTTCAAATATTGGAGACAAGATAACTGTTAAAGATTCTAACACGGGTTTAAATGGAAGCTTCCGAGTTAAAAAGCTCCAAATAAGTTTTGACGGAAACGAAACTTGGACTGTTGAGCTTGGAGAACCTCTCCCAAACCTAAACGATGAGTTTTTTAAAAACGAGGGTGTTGGAACGTTGGTTAAAATAAAGCCTAAAAAAGACTACCAAATAATTTTTAGAGGTCAACTTTTCCAGCTTAAGAAAAACATTGTTGTAGATTTACCAAGCGACCTAGCGGATAGGCTTCTCAAAAACCCACGTTTAAACAGTTTTTTTGAGGTGCTAACCTAAATGGTTAGGGTTAAAATTGGTTTAGGTGAAAACATTCTTGACCTGCTTAACGTTGGAAACGTTAGAAGCATAACCAGACATCCAATAAAAGTTTATGGGAGAAGAAAAATTCCTGGACGTGAAGCCTTAGTTCCAAGTCTTGGTTCTGCTGAAACCCTATACGTTTTAGACGGTTACATTGACCAAGATGTTGACCTAAACATTCAAAAGCTTTTAAACCTTTACCATTCACAAAAACCTGTTTGGCTTGAAACAGACAGTTTCACGATAGCAGGAAAAATTACAGATTTAGAGTTTCCCTATGGGGCTGGTCAGGTTTGGCGTAGGTATAGGCTTGAGTTTACAGAGGTTCCTTTCTGGGGGACAACCGTAATAAACGAGGGTGAAAAAGCTTATCTAGCAGACTTAGACTTTCAGTTTAAAGCTAAACAGGTAATTCCAACGTATGCCTATAATTTCTGATGTGGCTAACGTTAAAATTAGAGGGGAAAACTCGCTACAAATCTATGTTCCTGAAGGAGACTATTCTGCATGGGATATACGTCACCAATACGACACACCACAAAACTGGGGAAGCTATGATTTTCTATGTTTTTGGTGGTATGGAAACAGTACAGGTGCGACTTTAAATGTTGGGCTTTACGATAATCTAGGTAATAGTTGGCATTACATGCTTACTGAGGATTGGGTTGGATGGAGAAGAGTGATTATTCCGCTTAGAAAACCTAGTCAAACCTATGGGACTTTAAACCTAAACCAAATAAAACTTATCCAGATAAGCCATAGGTTTGGAGCAAACCCAACAACAGTCTATATCGACCGTGGAGGCTTAGACCTTGGAAATTGGGTTAAGGTTGAGGTTCAAACACCAGACTTTTTAAGGGCTGATGGTTGGGCAACCATTCTAAGAAGCTATAATCCAAGCTTGGAAGATTGGGATGAGTGGTTTTTAAGGTGGGATGCTGAAACACCAAACCATGGAGACCAGTGGAACATTAAACTAGTATTTTTGGATGGAACAAATGCTGCTGACATAAATCCTTCAGCTGAACAAAATATGGCTGACTATGGGAAGGGTGGAAGAGGAGAAACAAAAAATCCTCTTATGGGAAATGCTGGAAGCCTAACCTACAGCCAAACCTATGGTTGCCAATATAGGATAGGTTTCGCAATAAAAATGCCTCCATGGACAGGAAGCGACAACCTAACAGGAAAATTTGCAATAAATAAGGCTAAACTAAAACTTGAGGTTTACCATGCTGATGAAAAAACAAGTTATGTTGATGGCTCAACCCAAACCTAAAACCTTTAAAGCATCCTCAAAAATTTTTTCATGGTCAAAAGCAAGTTTTTCAGGTTTCTTTTTAAACACAGCAACCTCTTTAGCGTCTGTTGATGCTTTAAGCTCTCCACCTATGGGTTCTGCAAGATAAGCTATAGAAACATAGTGTCCTCTAGGGTCTCTTTTAGGGTCTGAGTATACTCCGATAAGCTTAACAAGCCTAACCTCTAAACCTGTCTCCTCTTTAGCCTCTCTTTTTGCAGCCTCCTCAACAGTTTCCCCATACTCGACAATTCCACCTGGTATAGCCCAATATCCACGGTAGGGTTCATTAGCCCTCCTAACAAAAACAAAACCCTCCTCCACCCTTATCACAACATCAACAGTTAAAACAGGTTTTTTCTCCAACCTAACCACCTAAAAAAGGGGAGGCTATAGAAAACTAAAAAAGGTTTTTTTGATGAATTCAAAGTTTTCTTTAACGTTTTCTCTCCCCCTTATAGGGTTCATATGTCCTGGAAGCAGATATTCTATATCAAGCTTTGAAACTTTTTCTATGGAGTTTTTTAGCTGGGTTGGGTTTCCACCTGGAAAATCTGTTCTTCCAACACTACCCTCAAAAACAAGGTCTCCACAAATCAAAACCTTTAACTCTCCACTGTATAGGCAAATGCTTCCTGGAGAATGTCCTGGTGTATGGATGATTTTCCATCTTATTTTTCCTGTTTTTAGCTCATCTTCAACATAAAAGTCTATTTTAAAGTCTGGTGGTTCTAAACCAAAATATCTAGCCATCTGTTGGCTTATTGGAAGATGTTTAACCTCCTCAGGATGCATAGCTATTTTAGCTTTTGAAACCTCTTTTAACCTTTTGTTTAGGCTACAATGGTCTGGGTGGCTGTGGGTGTTAACTATAAGGTTTATGTCTTTAACGTTAAAACCATCCTTTTCAATCCCTTTAAGCTTGGTTAGGCTTATTCCAGGGTCAACCAGCATAACAATCTCATCCACTATAAGGTAACTGTTACAGTCAAAACCAACCTCAGGATACCAGTAAACGTTTCCAACAATCCTCAAGTTTACCATCCATTTAAGGTTGAAAAATATTTTTCAACGTTAGGCTAAATAAAAAATTTTCTTTTAACAGCCTCAACCAAACCAAAAGTTCCTGTCATCATAACATCCCCAGCAGGGGCTGCAAAATAGGCTTTACCACCACCAATATCGGCTTTTTCAAGAATCCCCCTGTTAGGTCCTGTTACCACAAACCTAAACTTTTCAGGTTTAGCTGGCTTAAAACCTTGAAGATAGAATAAGCCATGTCCACCATCAACCCTCACATCCTCATCACTAATTTTTCCCTCAACAAAACCTTTTAGAAGCTTTTCAGCCTTCCCACCTTTAAGCATTCTTGTATGATGCTCAAAAATTCCTTGGATGTTTTCACCCTCAAAAACTATTGCAGCCATTGTGTGAGCGTTTCCAGCGTTAACAGCTAAAACCTTTTCAGGTTTTTCTTCCTCTATTTTTGGGTCTTTTAGGCATCCTAGGATTGCTGCTGGAGCGGTATCCATAACCAGAATTTTTGTGTTTGGCATCTGTTTCTTTACGGTTTTAACAGCAGACTTCATCCTAAGAAAGTATGGTGGAACCTCATCCTCTTTAAACGCTAAGGCTTCAGGTTTCGGGTTTTTAGATAAAAACTCCCTTATTTTTTGAAGTCTAAACCTACGGTTTTCCACTCCTTTTGGTGCAACACCACTATCCTGAACAGCAACAGCAACAAAATCAACATCAAAAATTTTTTCGTTAAACTTTAAAAGAAACTCCTCCAAAATTTTTAGGTCTAACTCTTTTAACTCTAAAATTTCCCCATCAAATTTTTCCAGCTCGTTTTCATCTTTAACAATTTTAATGCCTAAAGCTTCAACCTCCTCAAGACTGTTTCTTATGGTGTAGGCTGCCTCCTCAGTCATTACAACCTTAAACCCGTTTTTTATATGGTTTAAAAAAAGGTTTTTTAAGGGTCCACCACCAATAATTTCCCCCTTAACCAGAAGATTCCTTTTTTTCCTCATTTTTTCCTCAGCCTTCTCCATGAAGATTTTTGTTGGTGAGGGTAAAACAAGCTTAACACAGTTTTCCAAGTTTTTTCTATCGTCGTAAAGAAGGACGTCTTGGGTTCCAAGACCAATATCAACAGCCAATATTTTCATGTTTCCTCCTCCAAACCTATTTTTCCCTTAAAAATCCAGCATCCCTTAAAGCCATCCTTGTTGTGGTTACAAGCTGAAGCTTATCCAGTTCTTCAGGCTTAAACCAGCCTAAATCTAAAACCTCATGGTTTGGTTTTAGCTTGAAGGTTTTACCTACACCCTCAAAACACACAATTACATATTGACGTTTAACCCTCCCATACTCATCCCTTAAAATCAGGTTATAGACACCAAGAAGCTTTTCAACCTCTACATCAACGTTTGTCTCCTCCTTAACCTCCCTTTTTGCAGTCTCTTCAACAGTTTCCCCATACTCAACCATACCACCAGGTAAAGCCCACCTTCCAGAACCAGGCTCATAACGTCTTCTAACCAACAAAACCTTTCCATTACGTTTTACCAACGCTGAAGCAGCTAAGATTGGTTTTTTATTTTTAAACATTTTTAGCCTATTCCATGGATTGGGAAAATCTTCTTTTTTATTTCTTTAACAACCTCTTTTACTTTTTTAAAGGTTTGTGGGTCTTTTTTAGGTTCAACCTTGTCAAGTATTTTTTCGTATTCTTCCTTGTTTTTAGGTTCAGCCTCAGAAACAGTGATAAACATTACAGCCCAACATCTTGAAACGTTTTTAGGCTCATAGCCTCCACCACCAGTAATCACATATTTTCCACCAGTAAGCTCATGAGCTAAACCATGAAGGGTTTTAGCTATCTCAATGTAGGCTTTGGTTGTTAAAGATAAACCGACAAGAGGGTCTTCATAGTGGCTGTCAACCCCAAACTGGTTTACGATTATTTCAGGCTTGTAGGCTTTAAGCAACGGTGGAACAATCTCATGGAAGGCGTATAGGTAGGCTTCATCATAGGTTCCCATCTGGAGTGGAATGTTTACAGAGTAGCCTTCACCAGCCCCCCTACCAATCTCGTTTACGTTTCCGGTTCCAGGATAAAAAAACCATCCATACCTATGGAAAGAAATTGTTAGGATGGGTTCCTCATAAAAAATTGCTTGGGTTCCGTCTGCATGATGACCGTCAATATCAACAACAGCAATCCGTTTTAAACCATACTTTTTTTGGAGGTATCTAACAACAATAGCCACATCGTTAAAAACACAAAATCCTCCAGCTCTCCCCTCTCTTGCATGGTGGAATCCTCCACTAGGGTTAAACGCATGGTTAACCTCCCCACCCATAACAAGGTCTGCTGCTTTTAACGTTCCCCCAACCCTTATAGATGTAGCCTCATAGACTCCCTTGATTGCAGGTGTATCTCCATAGTCTAGGTAGCCTACACCCTCCAAACTTTTTCTTTTAACAAAATCCACATAGTTTTTTGTGTGAACAAGCATAAGTTCTTCATCCTTAGCCATCCTAGCCTCATAAACCTTCGCCTTACCATCAAAAACTCCAAGCCTTTTAAGCAACTCAAAAGTTTCTTTTTCTCTTGTTGGTTTTAGGGGGTGGCTTGGACCAAAATCATATTTTACATAGTCTTTATGGTAGACAAAACCTGTAACCCCACCCAAAAAACAAACACCACCAACAAAAATTTTTCCATCATAAAATTAATTGGTTTTGGTTATTCTTCAAGCAAAATTTTAACCATTTTTGGGATTATGTTTTTGGCGATGTCGGGTTTTGAGCCTCCACAAAGAACAACAACAAGCTTTCCATCACAAACCTTTTCAGCAACATCTTTAACAAGCTTTGTAAGCCTAATATAGCATTCTTCTGTTAAACCTCTTGAACCATAATCGTTTTTATGGGTGTCGTATCCAAAATGCCAAAAAACCATTTTAGGCTTAAACCTTTCAACGTTAGAAACAAAATTTTCCCTGACAAGTTTAACATAGCCTTCATCTTTAACCGAATATGGTACAGCAACATCAATTTTTGTTCCATCATCAGAGGTTTCGCTACGGCTACAAAAACAGATATGTTGAACGTTTAAATCGTTTTGGAAGATGTCTCTTGTTCCATCACCATGATGACTATCAGTATCTAAAACCGTAAACTTTTCCTTTAAAGCCTTAAACCTCCACCTAAGGTTTTCAATGGCTAAAGCAACATCGTTAAAATAGCAAAAACCCCAAAACCTATCTTTTCCAGCATGATGACCAGCAGTTCCTGTTAAAGCAAAACCGTTATCAAGCTCTCCAACCCAAACCTTTTCAGCCAAAAAAACAACACCTGAGGCAGAAAGTAAAGCAGCCCTATAGTAGACCGTTTCTTTAACAGCCTCAACCATCCCAACACTATGAACCCTTCTAAGCAAATCTTCTTGGATTGGTTTAGGCTTTATAAGAAAAACTTTTTCCAGTAAACCTTCAGCCTTTAAATCTTCAAAGGCAGGTTGGATACGCTCCCTTAAAACAGGATATCCAAACCTAGCAAAATCTTCATGGTAAACAAAACCTGTACGCTTCATTTTAAAGAAAAAATTTTATGCACCAGACTTTATTTCAAGTATTTTTTGTTTTAGGACTGGAAGAACCTTAAAAAGGTCTTCAACTATCCCGTAGTCTGCAACCCTAAATATTGGTGCTTTAGGATCCTTGTTTATCGCAATTATTATCCCTGAACCTTTTATTCCAGCCAAATGTTGGAAGGCTCCACTAACCCCAACAGCTATATAGACTTTTGGTTTAACTGTTTTACCTGAAATTCCAACCTGCCTGTCTTTTGGAAGCCAACCCTTATCAACGATAGGTCTGCTACACGCAAGAACACCACCAACAGCCTTAGCAAACTCCTCAACCATAGGTATATTTTTAGCATCCTTTATTCCACGTCCAACAGAAACAATTATGTCTGCAGCTGAAATATCAACTTCACCTTTAGCCTCCTCAACATACTCAACAAACCTTTTAGAGGCTAAATCCTCATCTGTTAAGGGTGATGGGATACTTATAATTCCCCCACCCATAGGTGGCTCAGGTTTTTCAGGTTGAAACGCTCCTGAACGAACAGTTACCATGTAGGTTTCAGAATCCCTAAAAACAATTTCAGCATTAACCTTCCCACTATAAACCTGTCTGATTGCATAAAGCTTTCCATCCTTAAACTCTAACCCTATACAGTCTGTTGTTAAAGGTAGGTTTAGGGATGTTGCAAGACTTGGAGCCAAATCCATACCTAAGGCTGTATGTCCAACCATGAAAAGCAAAGGTTTACGTTCAACTATAATTTTAGATAAAACCTTTTGGTAGGCTTCAGAATTAAACTCTTTAAGTTTTTCATCCTCAACAACCAAAACCTGTTTAGCGTAGTCTGAAAGTTCCCCTAAAAACTCTTTAACATTCCAGCCAAGCAAAACAGCAACAAGCTCCCCACCGACCTTTTCAGCAATTTTTCTTCCACCAGTCAACATTTCAAAGGTTATATCCCTAATTTCCCCTCTCCTATGCTCAACCAAAACAAGAATTTCTTTTGTCATCCGCCTAAACCACCCCTTTCTCCCTTAAAACGTTTGTAAGCTTAGCTGCAACCTCAGACAAATCTCCACTTAAAATTTCAACCTTTTTTGTTATTTCAGGAACAAAAAGTTTTTCAAGTTTTGTTGGTGAACCTTCCTCACCAACCTCCTCCTTTTTTAACCCAATATCAGCCAAACCCAAAACCTTTATCTCTTTTTTTGCAGCCCTCTTAATACCAGAAATAGAAACATATCTTGGCTCATTAATTCCTGTTTGAATGGTTAAAACTGCTGGAAGCTTAACCTCAACAACCTCTTCAAGTCCACCTTCAAGTTCACGGTTAACCCTAACCCAACCATCCTTAACCTCAACCTTTTTTACGAGGGAAGCATGTTGAACACCAAGAAGCTCAGCTAAAGTAACACCAACCTGAGCGTAACCATCATCCCCAGCCTGAACACCAGTCAAAATTAGGTCAAATTTTAGGTTTTGGGTTTTAATGGTGTTGTAAAGGATTTTTGCGATAGTATAACCGTCTGAACCCTTAACAGCCTCCTCATATACACGTATAGCGTTGTCAGCACCCTTAGCCAAACATTTTCTTAGGGTTTCGTTAGACTCTTCAGAGCCAACAGTTATAACGGTAACATTTCCACCATGTTTTTCCTTTAAAAGAAGAGCCTCCTCTAAAGCATAGTTATCCCACTCGTTTATGTCGAAAGGTAAACCTTCCTTTTTAATGTCTTTCCCAGAAGAATCTATTTTAACTTCAACCTCAGATGTGTCAGGAACATGTAAAGCACAAACAATAATATCCATATTTCATCAACCATATCTAGCCTTTGATTCACTGTTTTTATCAACTTAATTTATACTTTACGTAGATCCCGAGCAGAAACTATAAGGCTTCAACAAGAAACTCAGCCAAATCTAAAACCCTTATTTTTCCCTCCCTACCCGTAGTTTTTACAGCATCCTCAAGGTTTAAAAGACAGAAGGGACATGCAGTTAAAATTATTTCTGCACCAGTCTCCTCAGCCTCCTCAACCCTCTCCTCAGCTAAACGTCTACCTGGAAGGTCAAACCACATCCTACCTCCACCACCCTCACAACATAGGCTTTGAGCCTTACTCCTCCACATCTCAACAAACTTTACCCCCGGAATACTCTCAATAATTTTTCTTGGCTCCTTGTAGATACCGTTTCTTTTACCTAGAAAACATGGGTCATGGTAGGTTACAGTTTTCTCTATTCTCCCTGAAAACCTTAGTTTACCCTTTTCTATTAGGCTTAAAATATACTGTGTGTAATGGTTTACCTCAAAATTTATTCCCTTGTAAAGGTTTTTGAAGGCGTTAAAACAGTGGGGTGAAGTTGTAACCATCCTTCCAATCTCATATTTTTTGAATAGGTTTAGGTTTTCCTCCATAAGCCACTCAAATAAGCCTTTTTCACCCATCCCATAAACTTCGCTTCCACAACAGTTTTCATTATTACCAAGAATCCTAAAATCCTCACCAGCAACCTCAAAAATTTTTACCAAAGCTCTAGCAACATTTTGAACCCTAGGGTCGTAGGCTGCAGTACAACATACAAAATAAAGTAAACCTATTTTTTCACCTTCAGAGGCAACCTTAACGTTTAACCCTTCAGTCCACTCAGACCTTTTAACCCTAGCCCTACCCCAAGGATTCCCATGCTTATAAACACTTTCTAAGGCGTCTCTAAGGGTTGGAGGAATAAAACCTTCCTCAACAAGCCAATTTCTAACATCAATAATAAGCTCAAAAGGTTTAAGTTCTCTTGGACATCTAAGCTCACATGTTGAACATGTTGTACAACCCCAAACATAGTCTTCCCTATGTTCAGGTATCTCTTTTTTGAGTAGGGCTTCCCTAATTATTCTTCTAATGTTAAGCCCAGATTTTAGGGATACCGGACATGAGCCTGTACAAATTCCACACTGCATACATACGGGTAGGTTTAACCTTTGAAGAAAGTTTTCTTGTTGAAGGTTTAAACACAACCTTAGTTTTCCACCACACTAAGCTACCTGTAAAGCTTTTAGTTTAGGTGTCATTTTTAGACATTAAAACTTTTTGTTTTAACCTAAAATGTAAAACCTAAATTTTTTTGTTACCCATTATAAGTTTGTAGGCTGAGTTTTCTATGTTTACCCCTAGAAGGCTTGGGGAGAAAGAGTGTAAGGTTTGCGGTAAAAAGTCTTTAACGGTATCTCAGATTCTTGGTGTTTGTGTTGACTGTGTTAGGGGTAAACCTGAAAAAGCCTACCCCTACATTATGGAAGCCCATAGGGTTAGTAGGGTTAAATATGGTTTACCAGTAAAACCACCAAAAACAGGTGGAGGTATCCCATGTAACCTATGCTCAAACGAATGTATAATTGGGGATGGTGAAAAAGGTTTTTGTGGTTTAAGAGAAAACCAAAACGGAAAACTTAAAAGTTTAACAAGCCAAAATCAGGCTTTACTCTACACCTATAGAGACCCACATGTAACAAACTGTGTGGTTGGAGAGACAAAAGTAATTCTTTCTAATGGTAAAATTGCTAAAATTTCTAGTTTAGTTGAGAAGCACTGTTTAGATGATTTTTCATGTTTTTCAATGGATAATTGGAAAATTAAACCTAACAAGATTATTTTTACCCAGAAATTTAAGGTTTCAAAACTTGTTAAAATTGTAACCGAAAGCGGTCTTAAGCTAATTCTAACACCTGACCATGAGGTTTTGGTTGATGACATTTTTCCTAAGTATGTTAAAGCTGAGGAGTTAAAAGTTGGAGATAAGGTTTTTTGCGTTAAAAAGATTAGTCTAAACAATGTTAATAACATCCCATATATTTTTGACCTTCTTCCAGACTCCATAAAAATTTATGATAAAAACTTTGTTGCTTGGTTAAAGAAAAAAATTCAAAGAAAAAATCTCTCTATAAAGGTTTTATCAAGTAAAATTGGTTTAAATTATTCAACCTTAAAATCGAAGCTAAACCCAAAAACAAATAAACATCTAAGTTTAGGTGAGATGAAAAAGATTGCAAATTTCCTAGGCTTAGACTTAGAAGAGATTAAGAAAAGAATTTATGTGTATGGAGTAAAAAAACCAATAAAACTTGGAAGACTGAAACTTGACGAGAACTATCTATATTTAATGGGTTTAATCTATACTGATGGTCATACCAGGGAGAATAAAAACCTCTTCTGTTTCTCTAACTCTAACGTTAATCTACTAAGTATCTTTAAGGATAAATATAGGAAACTCTTTCCAAATTCTAAATTACACGAGTACAGTAGGCCTTTAGGTGTTAAAAAAGGTAAAGTTAAAACTATAGTAACAAAAAGTAATCTTAAAGTCTTGGAAGACACAAACCCTGTATTTGTATTCGCTTATAAAAACTTAATTCTCAATGATGAAATTCCATTTAATATCGGTTGGCTTCCTAAATCGTATGTAGGGGCATTTATTTCAGGATTGATTGATGGAGATGGAACTTTAACATTTAATCCTCACCCATATCTTATAATACCATTTCAAACTGAAGAAGAAGCTGAGGTACTTAATTTTCTTTTAAGAAAATTAGGTGTTCCAGCTAAAATAAGATTTGATAAACATGTTAAACTTTTTAAGGTTGAGGTTCGTTCAATTAAAAGTTTAAAGGAACTGTCTAAGTGGATTAAATTAAGTTCCGAGAAAAAGTCTAAGCTTAAGACCATCAAAAATATTAAAACTGAGAGAAGTTTAGGTTTTTATGAGAAACTCCCAAAAATTTCTGCAGAAGTTTTAAAAGCCCTTAGAAAACATTACAAGCTACCAAAAAACCATCTTTACAGGTTTCCAGTATCCATAAGTAGGTATGAGAAACATCTACGTAATCCAAATTCTGAGGTTTTAAAAAAGGTTGTGGATAATTTAAGCTCCCTTAAAGGGGATTATGTCTATGAGGGATTAAGAAAAATTTTGAAGTCGAATGTTTATGTTGAGAAAATTAGGAGTATAGAATTTTTAGAGAATTTAAATAGTTACGTTTACGACGTAACTATTGAAAATGCACACAACTTTATAGCAAACTGTATTATTGTAAAAAATTGTTGTGCAGCATGGTTTTGTCCAGCTGGAACAGGTTTAGGCTACCCAAAATATGCATGTAAACCGGGGGCTGAGATAGGCTACTCTAACTATGCTGTCTTTTTTTATGGTTGTAACTTTAACTGTCTTTTCTGTCAAAACTCAGACCATAAAAATTTAGGTCAGGGGAGGCTTGTAGGGGTTGAGGATTTTGTTGGTGAGGTTTTAGAGGATAAACGTTACACCTGTATATGTTATTTTGGAGGTTCTCCTGAGCCTCAACTACCCTTCGCAATTAAAGCTTCAAAAATGGTTTTGGAGGGGAAGGGGAGTAAAAGGATAGTTAGAATATGTTTTGAGTGGAATGGTTGTGGAAACCCTAAACTTGTTAGGGAGGCTGCAGAGCTAGCCCTAGAAAGTGGTGGAAACCTAAAGTTTGACCTTAAAGCTTTTAACCCAAACCTTAGTTTGGCTTTAAGCGGAGTCTCAAATAGGAGGGCTTACGAAAACTTTGAGTTTGTTGCAAGAGAGTTTTATGATAAACGTAGGGAGGTTCCTGTTCTTACAGCAACAACCCTGCTTGTTCCTGGTTATGTTGACCATGTTGAGGTTGAGGGGATAGCAAAGTTTATTTCTGAGCTTAACCCTGAAATCCCATATTCTCTTCTTGTTTTCCATCCAGACTTTATGATGAGGGACCTTCCAATAACACCGGTGAAACAGGTTAAGCTTTGTTATGAGGCTGCTAAAAAACATTTAAGGAATGTTAATATTGGAAATCTTCACCTTTTAGGTTTGAGTGGTGTGGGGTTTTAAACTCTTGGAAAACTCTTTTTTTGTTGAGAGTGAGAGGAAGATTAAAAATCCGGTATGGAAAATTTTTTTGCTTGTTTTGGTTATTTTTGTTTTTTCAGCTTTCTACGGTTATTTTAACGGTGGAAGGTTTCAGCTGATTGTTGAAACATTAAAAAAGATTTATTGGGTGGAAACTTTAAAGGCTAACCCCTTCCTTTTAATGGTTTTTATCTTTTCCAATAATGCTTTTAAAAGTTTTATGGTAATACCCTTAGGAGTTTTTTTGACTCTCCCCCCAATAATCTTTATTGTTTTTAATGGGTTTGTTGTTGGGCTTATGGCTTATGAGGCTGTTAAAAGGCTTGGAGAGCTTGGCTTCATATATTTTGCTGCAGCCATTCTACCTCATGGTGTTTTTGAGCTTCCAGCAGTTTTTCTTAGTGCAGCTTTAGGTATAAGGGTTGGTTTGGCTGTTATAGCCAGATTTAGGGGTGAAAACGGTGTTTTTTTGGCTTGGAGGGATGGCTTAAAAACCTATTTTTCCAGAGTTTTACCCATCCTTTTTATAGCAGCTATCATCGAAGCCTTTATAACACCAAAAATTTTGCAGATACTCTTTTTTACAGAGTAAATTTTATTCAAAACCTCTTGTTTGAAGAGCTAAGGCAAGCTGCTGAGATTTTTCGAGTGTTTTGGAGAGGAGGGGGATAAGGATTGGAGGGTAAACCTTAAAAACGTTTAGGGTTTTAAAGTTTAGTCCTCTGGCTTTTTGGGCGTTTACAATTGTTTTTGCTAGGTCTTCTATTCTTGGAAGCATGTTTAGGGATAACATAAGCATAAAGGATAGTGGGTAGGGTAGAAAACTAAAAGCTTCAACAAGTTTTCTTGTTGGTGTTGTATGAACAAAAATAAAAACAAGTAGGATTAGGGTTAAAAATCTTAAGGCAAAGCTTACACCATAAAATAATCCTTCAAAGCTAAAACCAAAACCAGAGTAGGTAAAGGTTTGAACAGCAAGTATTAGTAAACCAGCTATAACCAAAAATTTTAGCCAGCCTAAAAGCTTCCTATAAACCCTAAAAACAAAGATTGAGGCTAAAACAGAAAAAAATATTGGGGTTATGTAGAGTAGGCTCCATCCTACGATTAGGCTTAAGGTTGAAAGAGCAACCACAACAAAAAGCTTAATTTTTGGTTTCAGCTAAAACCATCCCCTAGGAATTTTTATTCCAAGGTTTTCAAGAAGCCTACAGTCTGAAAAAACCTCCTCTTTAGAGCCGTTTTTCACAATTTTCCCATCGTTTATGACTAATATTTTTTCGGCATATTCAGCTAAAAGGTCTGTGTCATGTTCAACAACAACAATAGTTTTACCCTCCTCCCTATTCAACCTCCTAAGCAAACCATAAACGTTTTTTGTGTTTTTATAGTCTAGGTTTGAGGTAGGCTCATCCAAAAGAATTGTTTTAGGCTGCATAGCAACAACACAAGCAATACAAAGCATCTGTTTTTGACCTTGAGAAAGCCTATAAGGCTCAGCATCCTCAAAACCCTCCAACCCAACAGTTTTTAAGGCTTCCCTAACCCTCTCCTCAACCCTATTCATCCTCAAATTCTTCAACCCAAAAGCAACCTCATCCTTAACGGTTACACTAAAAAGCTGCCAGTCTGGGTCTTGAAAAACAATTCCAACCTTTTTTGCCAACGCTGAAACCTTACAGCTTGTTGTAGGAACACCGTCAACCAAAACTTCACCATAAAATTTTCCCTTAATAGAGTTTGGTATAAGCCCGTTTAAACAGTAGAGGAGGGTTGTTTTACCTGAGCCTGTAGGTCCAACAACCCCTATAAAGTCTCCATCCTCAATTTTTAGGTTTACACCATCCAAAACCTTTTTGCTGCTTCCATGGTAGGTGAAACAAAGGTTTTTTACGGTTATTCCCATGAAGCATACCTCGTCAACCTAAACTTAAACATTAGAACCCATGCAACCAAAACCTCTAAAATACCTTGAATAGTGTTAAGACCAACAATTATATGCCAAGGTATAAACTGCATAGCCTTTTCAGGTGTCCAACCAGTCCATATTGGTATTGCAAAATAGTAGTTTACAGGAACTGTTACCAAGCCTCTAATGATAACACCTAGACAAATAGCCAGCAAAACCACTCTAAGCCTAACAAAGTCTTCAAGTCTAAGCCTCCAAACCTTTTGGAAAATAGCAAGCATAAGCCACATTGGTAGGGTTGCAATCCACTTCATAAAAGCTCCAAGCCATGTTGATGGGGCGACCAACGTAATTATTATTGCACCTAAAACAGAAACTATTAAGGCTCCTCTCCAACGGTAAAAGAAGAAGGCTAAAATCCAGGGGATGGCAACAATATCAATCCACATTCCCCATGGTGTTGGATAGCCTAGATGAACTATCTGGAAAACGGCTGAAATTGCTGCTAAGCCTGCGCATCCTGCAACCTCGTAGGTTTCCATTTTTTGTTCTTAAAGGATAAAAATGTCTAGGTATAAATGAGTTGCTACTCAAAAATGGGTAACTATTTTTTCTGGGGAACCATCTTTGTTTTGCTAACGTTTATTTCGTCTATGCTTCTTATGGCTACCCCATACTCACCCATAACCTTTGAAAGGTTTTCATAGTTTATGTTTGAGCCTCTAATTATGAGTTTAATTGTTTCTGTTTTAGCATCAACCTCGGTAACGGTTATATCTACTTCTTCCACACCAGTAACCTGACATAAAACTCTTGAAAGCTCTATAATAGAGATTTCTCTAGGTTTTAGGGAGTCTAAGACAAGTCTTCTTATGGAAACAGCCATAAACAAGCCTCCAGAAATCCAATAATCAAAATGGTGATGGTTAGATTTAACGATACCTATTAATAGATGGAAAACAAACCCTTCTTTTAGAGAGGATTTAAAGGTAGAATGTCTAGAAAAAAGCTTAACGGGTTAAACCTTTTTCTAAAAAAATCTAAGGAATATATAGAAATTGCAAAGGTTGGAGAAATAGCAAGAAGATACTTTGTTTTAAACGCTTTTGACGGTGCATTAACGGTTTTAGGCATAATAATGGGTTCCTATGTTGTGGGGGTTAAAGACCCTAGAGTTGTTATTGGAGCCTCTTTTGGTGCATGTTTAGCTATGGGTGTTTCAGGTTTTTGGGGAGCCTATATGGCTGAAAGGGCTGAAAGAAAAAGAGCCCTAAAAGACTTGGAGATGGCTTTATTTATCAACCTTAAAAACACCCTACTTGAAAAAGCCTCAAAGGTTGCAACCCTATGGATAGCCTTTATTGATGGTGTATCTCCAACCGTGGTTGCCTTGTCAGCTATAACACCCTTCCTCCTATCCCATGCAAACCTAATAGGTTTTGAGGTTGCATTCTACGCATCGGTAACCATAATTTTGGCTACACTTTTCATTCTAGGAGCTTTTCTTGGAAAAATTTCAAGGGAAAACGTTTTTTTGCATGGGATAAGGATGGTTATTGTGGGTGTGGTTATCTCGTTAATCTTTATAGTTTTAAATGTTACCCTCTAAAACCCTGTTTGAGATGGGAAGTTTGGCTAAAACTAGAAAGGTAAATCCTTCATTCAAAATTTGGCTTGAGGTTGACGGTAAACCTTTAATCGGTAAGGGTGGAATAGAGATTCTTAGGGCGATAGATAGGGAAGGCTCAATAGCTAAAGCAGCAAAAAGTTTGGGTATGTCCTATAGGTATGTTTGGGGATACCTATCAAAAATAGAGAAGGTTTTTGGTGAGCCTGTGGTTAAAACAAGGGTTGGAGGGGTTAAGGGTGGGGGTGCGGAGCTAACAAAAACTGGTAGGTGGCTTGTTAACAAGTATCTAAAACTTGAAGATATTGTTGAAAAAACCCTTAAAAAAGCTTAAATAGCCTTATAGACCAGAAAGGTTTAAAAAATTCAGTATAAAATTCATCATTCACAAAAGGCGGATTAGGAGAATGGCTGAAGGCTTTAGACATATAGTTAGAATACGTGGAACAGACATAGATGGGTCTAAAAAGTTAGCCTATGGACTAGCAAAAATTAGTGGTGTTGGAATAAATTTTGCTAGAGCCGTTATTAAGGCTGCAGGGTTAAATCCAGACCTAAGAATAGGTATGCTTTCAGATGAGGATGTCAAAAAAATCGAGGAAATAATAAGCGACCCAGCTAAAAGCGGTATTCCAAGCTTTCTTTTTAATAGGAGAAAAGATTTGGAGACAGGTTTAGACAAACATTTACACGGCTCAGACTTGGCTATAAGATGGAAGATGGATATAGACTTTTTAAAGTCTATTAAGTGTTGGAGGGGTATACGTCACGCTTTAGGCTTAAAGGTTAGAGGTCAACATACAAGAACAACTGGTAGAAAAGGGAAGACTGTTGGTGTAAGGAGGAAGAGGCAGGTTGGGTGACCCTAAAAAAAGAAGAAAAAAATATGAGACTCCAAGACACCCTTGGGATGTTGATGTTTTAGCTGAGGAGCTTAGGCTTCTTGGGCTTTATGGGCTTAGAAACAAGAGGGAGCTTTGGAGAGCAAAAACAATGTTGAGTAAGATTAGGCATATTGCACGTTCACTACTTGGTATGCCTCAAGAAAAAAGAGTGAAGATTGAGGCTGAGCTTATGGGTAAACTTTATAGGCTTGGCTTGGTTGATAAGGAGGCTACCGTTGAAGATGTTTTAGACTTAAAGGTTGAAGATATTCTTGAAAGAAGACTTCAAACAATGGTTGCAAGACTTGGATTAGCCAAAACAGTTTATCAGGCAAGACATTTTATAACTCACGGACACATATTTGTTGGAGATAAAAAGATTACATCTCCAGGTTATCTTGTTCTTAGGGGGGAAGAATCAAAAATTACTTATAGTCCAGACAGCCCCCTAGCCGACGAAAACCATCCCCTAAGAAAGGCTATGGTTCAGCAGACAAGCTAAAAGGAGGGAAGATAAAATTTGAGTGAGAAAAAAGAGGAGAAGCTTGAAAAGTGGGGTGTAGCCCACATCTACAGCTCCTTTAACAACACAATAGTCCATATAACAGACCTTACAGGAGCTGAAACCATAGCCTTTTGTTCTGGTGGAATGTTTGTTAAGGCTGATAGGCTTGAACCCTCACCCTACGCAGCCATGCAAGCAGCATCAAAAGCAGCACAAATAGCCAAAGATAAGGGTATTGTTGGTGTCCATATTAAGGTTAGAGCTCCTGGTGGACATCTACAAAAAACACCTGGACCTGGTGCTCAACCTGCTATACGTGCTCTTGCTAGGTCTGGTCTTAAGATTGGTAGGATTGAGGATGTAACTCCGCTGCCCCATGATGGGACACGTAGACCTGGTGGTCGTAGGGGTCGTAGGGTTTAGGCTGCTGGCAGAGTGTTTATTAGTTTCCATGTAAACCTTTTAGTGGAAAGTCTTGGGTTATCCTGTTAGACTTATTTCTATAGAGGAAAAGGATAGGCTGATGGAGAAGTATGCTGAAAAAGTTCTTTATGAGGTTAAGTCGGATATTTATGGTTGCTGTATTAAGCTTTTAACAAACCTTAAAAGTGTTAAGGAACGTTGGGAGGAAAACTTTTATGCTATGTCAACCTCTATCCGCTCCCATGGTAGACTTGTTGTTGTTAAAGACCCTGAAGAATCTATGAAGGTTCTTTATGACCCACAGTCTAAAACAGCTTTTCTTTTAAACTTTACCTATTATGGTTGGATTAAGTCTTTGGCTTTAAGTGTGGCGGGGGATGTTCTTGAAGATGAACATTCAACCTACTCTGTTCATGGTGCATGTTTAGATTTTAACGGTTTAGGTGTATGTTTAATAGGTGCTAGCGGCTCAGGGAAAACAACCCAAGCCTACGGGCTTTTAAGAAGTAGGCTTGTACGTGTTGTTGCTGACGACTGGTTTTTTGTAAGGTTTTTTGGGGATGAGGCTTTAGCCTACAGTTCAGAAAAAAACTTCTATATTAGGGCTGACCTTGCAAAAACATGGAGGGAGTTTGAGTGGCTTATTGGAAAGGCTGAGTTTGATGAGGAGGGTAGGGCGATAGTAAACCTACGTTGGGTTATAGGTAAAGGAAGAATTATGCCTATAACAACCCTAAAAAACATTTTTATCCTTAAAAGAGACCCATTAGACAAAGAGTTTTGTAGGAGGCTTAAACCTGAGGAAGCCTTAAAAACTGTTGAGGAAAACAGGTATTTTAACCCTCATTTTCTTGTTGATAACGAGTTTAAAAAAAGGATTAGAAACAGCTTTTTCCTCAACCTATTCAAAAAAACAAACGTTTACCTTGTAAATACCGTTCAGTCTCCAGAGGAAACCCAAACCCTAATAAGGAAAATTTTAGGTTTAGAGGAATAAAACTTAAAACCTTATTAGGTAGAACTATTTTTCTCCTAGATTAGCCTTAAACATGTGGGATGTTTGACTCTTGGAAATAAAAATTTTAGAGTTAACAGAAAATAAGGCTAAGTTTATTCTTTCAGATGTTACCCCAGCATTTGCAAACGCCCTTAGACGTATAGCCATAAGCGAGGTTCCATCAATGGCTATAGACGATGTTTTTGTCTACGAAAACACCTCGGTTTTAACAGATGAGATGATTGCACATAGGTTGGGGCTTATACCCCTAAAAACAGACCTAGACTCCTATGTGCTACCTGAAAAATGTAGCTGTAAAAGTGAGATGGGATGTAATAGGTGTAGGGTTATAGGTTCTCTTAACGTTGAGGCTGAAGATGGGAGAAAAACTGTTTATTCTGGAGACCTAAAATTTGAAGACCCTGAAGTTAAACCAGTCACAGACAAGATTCCAATAGTAAAACTTGAGGCTGGTCAGAGGCTTAAGCTTGAGGTTCATGCTAAACTTGGAACAGGTAAACAACATGCAAAATGGCAGCCTGTATCCACATGTGCCTACAAGTATATGCCCACAATAGAGGTAAACAAGAGGGTTTGTGATGGTTGTGGTAGATGTGTTGAAGCATGCCCAAAAAAGGTTTTAAACGTAGAAAAGGAGAAGGTTGTGGTTGTAGACCTTTTAAGCTGTACCCTATGTATGGAGTGTGTAAAGGTTTGTCCTAAGGAGCCTCCAGCAATAAAAGTTAAGGGTGACGATAAAACCTTTATTTTTACAGTTGAATCTACTGGATGTTTACCTGTAAAAAGGATTTTGGTTGAAGCTGCAAAAATTCTTAAGGATAAGGGTGAAGAATTATCTAGGCAGATTAAGGAGCTGGGATAACAGATGAAACTTCCAATCCAAAACTTTGAAAGAAGAAACTTGGTTAGGCTTTTACGTAAAAAGGCTAAAGAAAACAATTCAAACATTTGGAGGAGGGTTGCTGAGCTTCTTGAAAAGCCTAAAAGAGATAGGGTAGCTGTAAACCTTAGTAGGATAAACAGGTATACCGTAAAAGATGATGTGGTTGTTGTTCCAGGTAAAACTTTAAGTGCTGGTGTTTTAAACCATCCTGTTACTGTTGCAGCCTTCTCCTCTTCTAGGAAGGCTAAGGAAAAGATAGAGAGGGCTGGTGGAAAATGTTTAAAAATTGAGGAGCTTTTAAACCAAAACCCTAAAGGCTCAAACATAAAAATAATTGCCTAGCCTTTTAGGTGAAAACCCTAAGCCTTAACATGACTATAAGGAAGGCTAAACCAAGCCACAACATAACCGATAGGGTTAAACCAACTCCAAACCCAACCCTACTAACAAAAACCGATGCAAAAACCGAGAAAACCATACAAACAGCTAAACCAGCAAGAGTTCCTATAAAATAGTGGCTTAAAAATTCTGAGGTGTATCCTGTTAGAAAAAGTGCAAGTGCTGTGCTAAATATTAGGACTGGAAAGGTTGCTATAACACCACTTATTATAGTTTTTTTGTAAGGTCTGCGGCTAGGGTTGCTATTAAAACTATTGTTCCTCCAAGCATAAACCTTAAAATTAGCTGGGTAAAGTTAGCTGGCATAACAGCTACACCAGAAATATATTATCCTTCTGGTCTTCTTAAAAGGCTATGGGTTAAACCTTTTCCACCTAAAACCTTAAATATTATCCTTATAAACTCTAAACCATCCCTAGGGGTTAGGGTTAGATTTATGGTTACAAAAATTCCTCATGATGCAACAATAGTTGATGCTTCAAACCTTATCATGGGTAGGTTGGCTAGTGTTGTTGCTAAAAGACTTTTAAACGGTGAAAAAATAGCAATTATAAACGCTGAAAACGCTGTTCTTTCAGGTAGGAAGGCTAGTAGGCTTGAAGAGTTTAAACGGTTTTTTGAGGTTAAAAGTAAAACAAACCCTAAATATACACCTCAACATCCACGTAGACCGGACACAATTCTGAGAAGGGTTATTCGTGGAATGCTACCCATGGATAAGGCTAAGGGTAGAAAAGCATTTAAACGTTTAAAGGTTTATGTTGGAGTGCCGGATGAGGCTAAAGGTAGGGAAACCCAAACAATACCTGAAGCCTCAGCCTTAAAACTAAAATGTGGCTATGTATATTTAGGTAAGATAGCTGAAGAGTTGGGTTGGAAGAGGGTTTAAACCCAAAATGCCTGCAAGAAAACTTGGTTTAATTGCTGTAGGTAAAAGAAAAACAGCTATTGCTAGAGCCCTAATTAAGCCTGGAACAGGAGTGGTAAGAATAAACAATGTTCCACTTGAAATTTGGCAGCCTGAGGTTGCAAAATGGAAGATTATGGAGCCTCTGCTTTTGGTTGGAGACCTATGGAAACAGGTGGATATAGATGTAAAGGTTAGGGGTGGAGGTTTTATGGGTCAGGCTGAAGCTGTTAGGATGAGTATAGCTAGAGGGCTTGTAAACTGGTTTAAAAGTTCAAGACTAAAAAAGCTTCTTATAAACTATGACCGTTCAATGATTGCTGGAGACCCAAGAAAGAAGGAAATGAAAACCTTTGGTGGACCTGGTGCAAGAAGAAGAAGACAAAAGTCTTATAGGTAAAGCTTGTTTTGGCTTATATAGCCTAAACAGTTTATAGGGTGTGGTAGAGTTTATAATTCCCGTTAGATGTTTCACGTGTGGAGCTGTAATTGGGGATAAATGGGAGGAGTTTAGTAGAAGGGTTAAGGCTGGAGAAGACCCTGGAAAAGTTTTGGATGAGCTTGGAGTAAAAAAATATTGTTGTCGTAGGATGCTTTTATCCCATGTTGAGGTTATAGATGAAATTTTAGAGTTTTCAAAGTTTAAAGGTGAAATTAAAAAGGAACCTTGGTAAGCAAACCTTTTTATTAGAGAGGGAATAAAGATTTGGCTTCACTCTCCATAATAACTGGTTTAAAGGCTAGAAAAATCTTTAACAGTCGTGGAGAAGAAACCGTGGAGGTTGAGGTTAAAACTTTAGGTGGGTTTGGATGTGCAGCAGCACCTTCGGGTAAAAGCCGTGGAAAATACGAGGTTGTGCCTTTTCCTGAGGGTGGGGTTGAAAAGGCAGTTGAAAGGTTTGAAAGCCATGTTAAACCTAAAATTTTAGGTTTGGATGCTGACAACCAAGAGCTTATAGATAAAACTCTTCATGAGGTTGATGGAACAGAAAACTTTGGTTTTATTGGTGGAAATTTGGCTTATGCTGTTTCCTTGGCTGTTGCTGAGGCTTCAGCCTCAACCCATCATCAACCACTTTTTGCAAGGTTTGGTGGGGTTAAACGTTTGCTTCCAGTCCCCCTTGGAAATGTTTTGGGTGGTGGGAAGCATGCTGGTAGGGGTGCTCCAGATATTCAAGAGTTTTTGGTTTTACCTTTTGGATGTAAAAGCTTTTCTGAAGCCTACACGGCTAATACAAGAATCCATAGGAGGCTTGGAAGTCTTTTAGGGGAGAAGGTTTTAGGGTTTACTGGTGGTAAGGGTGATGAGGGTGCTTGGGCTCCACCCTTAACCAACGAAAAAGCTCTTGAGTTTGTTTTAAAGGTTGTTGAGGAAGTTTCAGGTGAGATGGGTGTTAAGGTTGGTGTTGGATTGGATGTTGCAGCCTCCTCCCTTTGGAACCCTAAAAAAGGTGTTTATGAATATGTTGGTGAGGGGAAAAATAGGGATAAAGGTGAACAGCTAGAATACATTCTCAGCCTAATTAAAAAGTTTAAACTTGTATATGTTGAGGATCCTTTCCATGAAGACGACTTTGAAAGTTTTTCTGAGCTTACAGGAAAGGTGAATAAATGTCTTATTTGTGGAGACGACCTATTTGTAACCAACAGGGAAAAGCTTAGTTTTGGTGTGAAGGTTAAGGCTGCAAACTCGCTTATAATTAAGCCAAACCAAGTTGGAACTGTTACAGACACCTATAAAACTATAGTTTTAGCTAAAAGTTCTGGCTATGTTCCTGTTATGTCTCATAGGTCTGGTGAAACAACAAACACCCATATAGCCCATCTTGCTGTTGGTTTTGGCTGTCCAATTATTAAGACTGGTGTTGTTGGAGGGGAAAGAATAGCAAAACTAAACGAGCTTCTAAGAATTGAGGAAACCTCGAAAGGCAAAATTCCGTTTGCAAAACTGAACCTTTAAACTGGTTAAATGTTGTAAACTTTTTTGGGTTTGTATAGGGTAGAATGGAGTTTTCTCCAAAAATATTTTAACATAAAAAGGCTAAGATAATCCTAAAAGGTTTGTGGAGTAGAAGAATCATGATTAGCCTTGATGAAATACGTGAAACTGTTAAAAGGTATAAGAATCCTATAGGGGTTGTTTTAGGCTCCCATTCAGCCTTAGATGCTATGGCTGGACTTAGAAACTATGGGATTAAAGGCTTAGTCTACACAACCAAACAAAGAGCTGAAATCTATCTTAGAGAACCTAGAGTTGGAAAACCTGAAGAAATAATTGAGGATTTGCCTTCAACCGTTAAAAGAGACCTTTACGTTTCAAACGACATAAAAGATATTGTGAAAAAAAGGGATAGGTGGACAGAGGCTATCCTAATCCTAGACAGATACGATGAAATCTTAAAACCTGAAAACATAGACGCCCTACTAGAGCTTGAAGGAATTCAAATTCCAAACAGGGCTTTCGCGGTTTATGTTGGTGGTGAAAAATGTGAAAAAATAGAAAAAAATTTTCCGATACCAATTCTTGGCTCTAGAAGTCTTCTTAAAATAGAGGATAGGGAAACAGTCGAAAAAAACTATTACTGGTATTTGGAGAAGGCTGGAATTCCCCACCCAAAAGGTTTTGAGTATGAGGTTGTTAAGGATGGGATAAGGCTTAAAGAGGAGATAAACCAGCCTTTAGTGCTTAAAATTCCACATGCTGCTAGAAGACTTGAAAGAGGATTTATTTTTGCAGCAGACAGTAAAAGTTTAGAGGAAAAAGTGAAAAAAGAGCTTGAAAACGGAAACATTCTTCATGAAGACCTAAAAATGGGTAGGGTTGAAGAATATGTTCCAGGTGTAACAGCAAACTTCAACTTCTTCTATTCACCCCTCTACGCTGAGGAGGATTGGGGTGAACTAGAAAAATATGTTGACAGGAAAAGGCTTGCAAACGAGTTTCTCTCGATAGATGAGAGACGTGAAACAACCCATGATGGAATCCTAAGAATGCTTGCTGAAGACCAGTTAAAGGTTGACTGGAGTAAAACACCATACCCTGTAAGCTTTGAGGTTACAGCCCACTCAATGATAAGCCTAAGAGAATCCATCCTAAGAAAAATCTATCCTATAGCTGATGCTTTTGTCGAGTTAACCCAGAAAACAGACCCTCCAGGTATGATTGGAGCCTATTGTATTCAAACCCTAATAACATTCGAAAAACAACCTTTGGTTGAGGCTGTTTCTCAGGGTGTTTATGATGCTAGTGGACAAATCCTATACGATTTTGTTCCAAAAACTCAGGATGTTGCTGTTAGACATGGTGGTGGAACAAACGTTCATCAGGGTATAGGCTCCCA
>Ga0180301_10000838_pt1 | contig 24171 bp, 26 predicted proteins | sample GuaBasSediGuay16_FD_121797 | JGI IMG/M metagenome (GOLD analysis project Ga0180301, IMG submission 121797) | Subseafloor sediment microbial communities from Guaymas Basin, Gulf of California, Mexico - Guay16, Core 4569-2, 12-15 cm | ecosystem: Environmental > Aquatic > Marine > Hydrothermal...
TATAGCCTCATGCACATATGCGTTTTACCTATATAATAAATATCCAGCAAAAGTTTTTTCAGGAGATGCTGGAAGCTTAAGCGTAGGTGCTGCTTTTGCAGCTGCAGCAATTATAGGTAGAATGGAAATTGTAACCCTTTTTGCTTTACTACCTGCCCTTATTAACGGCTCCTTAACCTTAACAAGTTTAGGTGGGGTTCGTGAAAGACATGAAATTAAAATAAGACCAATAATTTTACTTAAGGATTATTCTTTAAAAGCAAATTTTTCAAAAGATGCTCCAATCACTTTAACAAGACTTTTAGTTGCCTCTTCACCTTTAAAAGAATATGAGGTTGTAAAAGCATTCCTAGTCTTAAGCGTTTTTTCAGGTTTTTTGGCTTTTGCAACAGCAATTCTTATGGTGGTTTAAATGTTTAGAGGAATAACCATAAAAATAGCGTTTTTAATGGTTTTTTTCTGGGTGATTTTTAATCTGTCAAGTTGGATTTTGGCAAGAATTTATATGCCATGGATTAAGGGAAACCTACCCCACCATTTTCCTCCAGTTTTAGCAGATCTAATTGTCTGGTTTGGAGTGCTTGTGGTTATAGGTTTAATCTTGATTTTTTTCAAAAAGCTTTTTTATATGCTTTTTTGGTCTGAAATCTCAAAATCTAGAGGTAATCAGAAATAGTTTTAACAACAACCTTCGCAGGATCTTCCATATTTAAAATAAGCTTTCTAGCTTTTAAGGTACAAACTTTTTTAACTTCATCTAGATTTTTAAGAGTTTTAACAATTTTTCTGGTAAGACTTTTTGGGTTAACAACCCTTTTTAAAAGACCTTTCTTAGAGAGAAATTTTTCAATGTAGGTTGGTTTTCCAGGGTAGAATGAGAATGTTGGAACTCCAAGTAAGGCTGCTTCAGTATTCATAGTTCCACCTCCACCAACAAAAATAGAGCTATAAAAGAGTAAACTTGTTGCATCTATAACCCTCTCAGGGACAATAATCCTCCCGTTAAAAGTTCTTTTTAGAATGTCTAACTGCTCTTTATATCGAGGTAAAACAACTAAAACAACATCTTTATCTAATTCTTCTAAAAGTCTCTCCACAATTTTCATATAAACAAATCTTCCACCAGTTTGTTTAAGCAGATAGGATGCGTAGGTTTCCTCTGGACGAACAACCACCATAGTTTCGCTAGCTGAAATTCCTAGTTGACTTAAGATTTTAGGGTTTGGCTGGAAGCCTCTAAGCCAAACAACAGGATCTAAAGCTTTGTATCTAACAATTAGTTTTTTGTTTAAACCAAACTTAAGCCAAGCTTTTAACGGGATAATGGAGGGGGTTAAAAGTTTTTTTGATAAGGGGACTGTTAACCTTGCAACAGCCTCTGAATGAGGAGAATCGTTTACACATAGATGAGGTATACCTAAACCAAAACTAACCCTTGCAGTTTCAGGTGAAGAATGAGAAACAGAAACATTAGGTTTAATTTTATGTAGAAGTTTTGTAAGCTTAAGAATTCTCTGAGAACTTGAAACAAGTTTTTTCTCTAAACTTTTACCGCCATGGGAGCCTACAACGTAAGTTTTAAGTTTTTTTAACTCTAGAAGCTGGTCTACTTCCCTATATCTTCTAGAAGTAACTAAAACTTCAACATCCAGATCTTCTAACATTTTGATTATCTTCTCAAAAAATAAGACTTGTTTTGGTGTTAAAACATCAATATGAACAACAGGTTTTTTGTCAGACAGGTTAAGCAAATCTCATCAACCCTTTTTCTAGTAACTTAACCTAAAATCTTTTTTGGATAACCTCCCTTTCCCCTACTAGGAAAGAATAAGTAGGATGAAAAACCAAAAAAAATTAGAAATAGGTTGAAAAAAGCTGAAATACAAAAATTTCTCTCCACCCACATCCCGTTCTCCTTTCTAAAAGAGGAAGAAATAAAGATTCTAACTCAAAATGTTTCTCTTAAGAAGTTTAAAAAAGGAGAAACTGTTTTTCGTGTAGAAGACCCCCCAGTAAAATGGCTTTACATACTTTATGAGGGGTTTATTGTTTTAACCATAAACTCTCATGTTTTAGAGTATGTGATACCTGGGGAAGCTTTTGGTGTTGCATCAGCAATTTCAGGTAAACCTGTAAGAGCAAATGCTTTAGTTGAGGAGGATTCTGTTTGTATACTTGTTCCTTGTGAAGATTTTAGAAGAGTGTTTAACTTAAACAGAGATTTTTCAAGTTTCTACATAAATCTTTTTGAAAAAAGGCTTACTAGTCTTTATAGGCTTTATGGTGGAGAACTTATAAAATTACCAGAAAAATACTTGATTGTTAGTAAGGTTGGAGACATTCTTACAAGAAAACCTGTTTTATGCACCTTAGATACATCAATTCAAGATGCTGTTAGACTTATGCGGAAAGAAGAAGTTGGGTCGATAATAGTTGTAGATAAGGAGAAAAAACCGTTAGGTATCATTACCGCTAAAGATCTTAGAAAAATTATTGCTGAGAATATTAGCTCTACAGAGCCTATTTCAACAGTTATGAGTAGCCCTGTTATATGTATAAACGAGAATAGTTCAATTCATGATGCTTATCTTCTTCTAATCTCAAAAACTATAAACCATCTTGTTGTTGTTAGCAACACAACACATATTAGGGGGGTTATAACAGCAAAAGATTTACTTTTAGCTATGGAGCCAACCTACTCGTTAACAATTCTTTCAAAAAGAATAGTTAAAGCTAATAGTGTTGATGAGCTGAAAAAGCTTTATGAGCAAACAATAAAGGCAATAATTTTTCTTCTTAACCGTGGAGCTGGCTTCTATGAAATATCTGAACTTCTTACAGAGATTAACGACATGTTTACAAGAAAAATTATAGAGTTTGCTGAGAAAAAATTGGAGGAAGAAGGTTTATGGAAGCCTATTCGATATGTTTGGATAACAGCAGGTAGCGGAGGAAGAAGGGAGCAAACATTCCGCATAGACCAGGATAATGCTATAATCTATGATGATACTGAAAAAAATGAGAAGGTAATTGAGGAGTTAGCTTTAACAGTTAATGACTTTCTTGAGAAACTTGGAGTGCCAAAATGTAAAGCTGGATATATGGCTTCAAATCCTATGTGGAGAAAGAGTCTTGAAGAATGGAAAAAGTATTTTGATTCTTGGATAAATCAGCCTGAAGGTGAAAACCTTCTAAACTTAGCGTTATTTCTTGACCTAAGACCTGTTTATGGCGATGAAAAGTTAGCTAAAAATTTGAGAAGCTATGTTATTGAAAAATCAGGTGCAACTGCAGCTAGAGCTTTAGCTGAAACAATAACTATGGTAGCTACACCCATGACTTTTCTTGGAAGAATAAAATATGGGAAGAGAGGGATTGATGTTAAAACTCAAGGTTTACTGCCAATAGTTAATGGTGTAAAAGCTTTAGCTTTTGAAGCTAAAATTCCTGTTACAAACACACTTGAACGTATAAACTCTCTTATAAAAAGAGGGGTTTTATCTGAGGAAACTGGTAATGAGCTTAAGGAAGCCTACCAGTTTCTTTCAATTTTAAGACTTAAACATCAGCTAAACCAATACTTAGCTAAAGAGGAGCCGGATAACTACATAAAGCCTGAAGAATTAACAGAACTTGAAGAAAAAATCCTTAAAGAATGCTTTAGAATTATAGCTGACCATAAAAAGTTTCTTTCCGGAAAATATTTTTTGACCTACTACCCGTAAAGAATAAAGGTTTAGTAGAACTTTTACAAAAAATTTAGGTTGCAGATAGCGTTAGTTGTGAAGATGTAGATTGAGGCGAAGAAACCTTGAAAATAATGAGAACAACTCCAAAAAGCATCATTAAAAAGATTAGACGTGGAGAATACAAAGTCTGTGTTGTTGGCCTTGGAAGAGTAGGTCTTCCAACAGCATGTCTTCTAGCTAAAGCTAAAGCCCGTGTGGTAGGGGTTGATAAAAACCTAAAAAACCTAAAACTTATTAGTGAAGGAAAATCTCCTTTTGAAGAAAAAGGTTTACAGCCTCTTCTAGAAAAGGTTGTTAGGGATGGGAAGCTTACTGTTTCTTCAAATCTTAGACAAGAAGCCTCTAAATGTGATGTAATAATAATACTTGTTTCAACTCTTATAGATTCAAATAAAAACCCGGATTATAGTCAAGTTGAAAATGTTTGTAAGGATTTAGGATTATCTCTTCAGGAGGATTCGTTAGTAATAATGGGGAGCACTGTAGGACCAGGATTTACAGAGAATGTTGCTGCAAAAATTATTGAAAAGCATTCTGGGTTTAAAGCTGGTGAAGAGTTTGGTTTAGCCTATAGTCCTGTAAGAGCTTCTCCTGGAAGAATTTTACGTGATCTTCAGTCGTATCCTAGGGTTATTGCTGGAATAAATAAGGGAAGTACTGTTAGAGCCTGTTCTGTTCTTTCTCTTATGGTTAAGGGTGGATTTGTTGTTATGGATAGTATTAAAGCCGCGGAGACTGTAAAGGTTTTTGAGAATGTTTATAGGGATGTTAATATTGCTTTAGCAAATGTTTTAGCTAATTTTTGTGAGGAAGTTGGACTTAACTATAAAAAAATAGCTGAAGCTGCTAACACTCAGCCTTTTTGTCATCTACATAGACCAGGTATTGTAGGGGGGACATGTATCCCTGTTACACCATACTTTTTGATATCTGAGGCTGAAGGTTTAGGTTTAGATTTAAATTTTGTTAGGATGGCTAGAGAAGTAAACGAGAAGGTTGCAGATAGAGTCTCCAAAAATATTTTAAAGGCTTTAGAAAAGGAGGGAATTAGAGCTAAAAAAGCAAAAATTCTTATTTTAGGTTTTTCTTATAAGGCTAATTCTAAGGGGGAATACTTAACTCCATGTATGGCTTTAACAGAAATTCTGAGAAGGAAAGGTGTGGAGATTTCTGTTTGGGATCCGCTTTATACCTCAGCAGAAATAAAAGAGTTTGGCTATGTTCCAGCAGATTTTGATGAGACACTAAGAAATGTTGACTGTGTAGTTATAAGTGTTGGTCATAGTATCTTTAAAAAATTGAAGAAAAAAATTTTGGAAGATTTAAACATGAAGACAAAGAAAACACTTGTTTTTGATGTAAGTGGCTACAACATATTTACACCAGATGACTCAACAGGTAAGGTTAAATGTATGAGTATAGGGTTTACCCACCATGAGAAACAGGAATAATAACTATTTTATCTCCAGGGTTTAGAGGTGTCTCTAAACCTTTTAAAGCATGTATTTCAACATCGTTTTTTAATATAAGAACTCTTAAACGTGGTTTATCGGTATCATAATCCAGTATCCTATCCTCAAAACTTTTTCCAAATTTTTTTGATAAATGTTGAATAACCGATAAAATTGTTGGTTGTGGTAGGTGGTTTAGCTGAACATCTACAGATTGACAGTTTGTTAAGTTTATAAGTGGACCTATAAACTTAACTTCTACACTCATTATTCTTCAACCATGTAGAGGAAGTTTGCCTAGATTTCCCTTATTTCACATTTAACGTTTTTAAGAATCTCATCAACCCTTTCAGGAGTTGTTTTTAAGGTGTAAAGATACTTTTTTGTTCTGAGTTTTAGTTTAACTTTATTCTCCTTTTTAACTCTCTTAACTAGACAATATTCTGCTTTTTCGGAAAGCCTAACAAATTCATCAACATCCTTGATTTCTTTTGGCATCAACCTCACCTAAGGGTGGTGTCTTGAATTTTAATAAAAAACCGTAAATTTAAACATGATGTTATCCCGTAGCATCCTAACCTAAGAAAACAGTCTAGGTTTAGACTACACCTGCTTCTTTAACCAAAAGCTCTTCCGGTTTTTTCTTTTTAGCTTTTAACCTATAAGCTACAGCAAACTCTTCTAGGAGAAGTTTTAAACTCCAACTATCTGACTTATACTTGTTTTCTAGAACTTTTTCTAGTTCTTTGTGGCTGTTAACCTTAAACTCTTCTATTAACTGTTTCTCTAACCAATCTAAGAAATTCTTATCGGACGGTAGTTTAACACCAAGTTTTTCTGAAAGCCTTATAAAACAGGGCATAGTTACTCACTTTAATGTTAAGCTGTCAGACGTGAGCTGCCTTCTCTCATCCTACTTGTCAACGTGAATACGTTTCATCATCTAGGTTGACAATTTTCAATGAATCTTAATAAAGTTTAACCATGACTATTCAACCACACATTTAAACACCGTTACTTTTAGGTTTCCATGCATAACCTCTTTTTCACCAATTTCCCCAAACCCAACAACCTCTAAGGCTTTTTTAAAATATTCTTTTGCACTTGTAAGAGCAACAAGTATAGCCTTATCTGTAACATCTCTTAGAGAAACCAAAAATTCTTTATACAATCTTTCTAAAACCTTTTTTCTTGAAGACCTTATACCGTAAGGTAGGTTTACAGCAACAAACTCTGGTTTAAAGTCTTTCAGATATTTTGAAAGTTTTGTTGCATCACCCAAAACAAAAACAACATCCTCAGCAACACCTGCAGAAGAAGCGTTTAGTTTTGCACCTTCTAAATGTTTAGGGGAAACTTCAACACCAAAAATTTTTGGTTTAACTTTGACATCTTTTAGGATTAAAGACTCTCTTGTTTTAGTGTATAGGTTTTCATCAAAAAGTTTTAGTTTTTTAAATGCAAATTCACGTCCAAAACTATCTAAGGTTTTTTGTTTTACAATTAATGCTGCCTCAATAGGTATAGTTCCCCCACCACACATAGGATCCAGTAAAGGTTGAGATGAAAACCATCCACCATATCTAAGCATACAGCATGCTAAACTTGTTTTTAGGGCTGCTGGATGCTGGTAAACCCTATAACCTCTTCTGTGTAAAGATTCGCCTGTAGTGTTTAATGCTAAAATAAACTCATCAAATCTTACAAAAGCATAAAGCTCAACATCTGGATTTTTAAGGTTAACCTTTAAACGTTTACCAGTTGAATCTTTATAGCTGTCTATAACTGCTTGACCAACTTTTGAAGCTACATCCATGCTTGTAAAGGGATGTTCACCATACCTTTCAGCTCTAACAGCAAAAGTCTGGTTTGGGTTTATTATCCATCGAAAATCAATGTTTTTTGTTTGTTTGTAAATATCATTTAGGCTTTGAAATTTTGTCTTCTCTAAGACTAGAAAGAGCTTATGTATACATCGACCAAGAAGATTAACTCTGTAAATAGCATCTAAACCAGACTCAAAAAAGATTCTTCCATAACCACATCTAACCTTAACACCTAAAAGCTCCTCAACCTCTTTAGCTGAAACATCCTCAAAACCGGTGATGGTTGTGGCCATAAAACTAAACATCAAGGATAGCCTTCCAAACAAGGTTTTAAGAAAAACGATTTTACCTATAAGACTGTTTAAAATTTTTGTTTGGTGGGCCCGCCCGGATTTGAACCGGGGACCAACAGGTTATGAGCTTCGACAGCCTTTTTTCTGTCGCTCTTTCAGACGCCCCATCTTTTGGCGAAACCTGGCTGAGCTACGGGCCCTAAAATAAAAAATTAGGGGTTCATAATTTAAGATTTTCTAAAGAACAGCCCTTCCCTATAATTCCTTACTTTTCCTCTATTTTTTTAAGCTCCTTCTCAAGAAATTCTTTATACTTAACAAGAAGCCTTCTTTGAGTTTCAGTGGAAAGCTTTTTTAAGTTTTCATGAAACATTGAAGCTAAACTCACCATTCTATCAAGAAAATCTTCTAAAACAATTTTTCCTGCTGTAAACATGGAAAAACCAAGTCTTCTTACAACCTCTAACTGTTTTTCAATCTGTTCATAAACCTTTGTATACTGTTTTAGAGCTTCCTCTCCCTTATCAGTAATTTTAAATTTACCCTCCTCAATTTCAACTATAAGTCCTTCTGAGAGAAGTCTACCAAGAAGAGGATAGACAAGCCCTGGTGAAGGTTTCCATGCACCCATGCTTCTTTTTTCTGTTTCATCCATAATTTCTTTTCCGGTCATAGGCTTTTCCTTAAGAAGAGTTAAAATGTAGAACCGTGAAAAACCTCTTGGTATTGAACTGTATACCTTTGACATTTAGGACCCTCCTATATCTCTAGTGATATCGCTAGCGATATATAAACATATCCCAAAACCTCCCACAAAAGCATAGTTTAAAACAGGTAGTAACTCTTCCTACCAGTTCCTACCCAAAAAATTCAACATAACAACACAGTGTTATACATAAAAACTTTTAATGCAAAAGCTGTTCTAGTGTTAAGCTGGAAACTCATAACCACATTTTGGACATTTAGCCATAGAACATTGAACAGCAGAAGGACAGCCACTACATGCAAACGCTCTCCCATACGAGATATCAAACCTAAACCCACATTTAGGGCAAATAAGCAGCTTTTTCATATCCCTTCTACACCACCAACCAAAGAATTCAAGGTTAAGAGAAAATTATTGTTTTAGGTATGTAAAAGTTATTCCTAATAGCTTTTCATTTCTTCAAGTCTTTTTGGCAGATAATCATCAACTATCTTTGTTAAACCATACCTGCTAAAGGCTTCCTGTTCAGCCTTCTTCTGAATCTTATTAAACACATGAATCTCTCTCTGCCATATTCCCTCAGCATACCTTGGATCCCTTTCCAACTCTTTTAAACGTTTTAAGTCAAGCTCACTTAACCTTTCACTTGGAAGCTTAAACTCTACAATATCTGAAGCCCAAACTCCAGCCCATTTAGCATCAGGTGTTGTAAGCTCCTTTAAATGTGCAGCATTAGCAGAACCAGAAATTATTACTTGAGCTATATGCATCCCCCACGGATCAGCATCACAAAAGATGTAAACTGGAAGGTTAAGCTCCTCATTTAGTCTTCGTATTAGATGTCTAGTTGCTCTTGGAGGCTGCCCTGCTGTATGTATTACTATCGCATTAAACTTTTTGTAGGCTTCTTCCTCAATAAGCCTAGTAAACATTGCACCCTTCTCAATACATAAAACAATTTCAGCACTAGTATCAACAAAGTCTGCTGTTGCTAAAGCTGGACCTATCATAACACCGTCCGGGTGGATTGTCAAATTTATTCTTTTACCCTCATACCTTGGAACAGTATACTCTATTGTTAAATCCCCATAAATTGCACTTCTCTCCTCAGGAAAAACATTAAAATCTTCACGCGCATAAGAGATTAAGGTTTCAAGGTCTGTTATAATATCGTCTGACTCTGACTGATCACTAAAATCAACATCATAAGCTTGAGCCATATAGTAAATGTCTCTAAGAGTGCTTGTTTTACCCATCTCTATTAACTGATGAACCATATCTGCAAGCCAGATAAGTTGAGTAAAAGGCCTTATATGTCTAATGTTACGGGATGTTCTACGAATCCGTTTACTGCCTAAAACATACTGTCTAAGCTCCTTATCATACTCAATGTTTCTTGTGGAACGGCTAGGCATCTCAATCCACGGAAACTCTCCAATTACAAGTTGATTATAGATGTTTTTTCCTAGATTTTGGAGGCTTCTTAAAACCTCACTTTTTTTGACTTTCATCGATTTCTTCCGCACCATATTTCATCACCTTTTTTAAGAGAGGTTTAACATCCGGAACCTGTTTTTCTTCAGCAAGTTCTGTTGAGAATTTCGCAATTTTTGGGAGAAACTTCTCAAAAACATCAATTCTTTTTTTCTCCATTTCTATTGCTTTTCTCTTAGTAAGGTATGCTGAAAGTTCTCTTGCAGCCTCTCTAAGCCCCGCAAGAATTTCTCTTTCAATTTCAGGTATATCTGCTATAAACTCTTTACCAACACTTCGATAAGGAATTTTTGTTGAGCATATATGGGTGAACACAGCAATAGGCATGTTTTGAACATCAACATTATAATGTTTCCAGTTTATTAGTTGATGGACAACCTTCCATGAAACATCACTAGCCTCATCATAAAGAAGAGGAATCCTATTTGCAAACCTATAAAGCAATATGTCTCCTGTCTTAGGTATCCCACCACCATAAGCTATAGCAACCTCAACAATAAACGGATAACCAGAATAAACAGAAGGAGGTCTTTGTCTAACTGAAACAAACTCCGGACTTAACTCCTTCTGGATTCCTGCTCTAAGAAGATTTTCACCTAAAGGTGAAAGACAGTCTGCTGAAGGAGACCTAAACCCGTCATACTCCTTCATAGCTTTTACAAGGTCTACTATATCGTTGTTTGATAGACTTTTAGGTCTTTTTCTTGGAGGAATACCTGCAAAAGCCAAAAATTTTTCAGCAGTAATTTTTCCAACCTTATGAAAATGAGTTATCATAAATGAAAGCATATCTTTACATGGGGTTATAGCAATCATACGTTTAATGGTTTCAACATCTGAACCATAAGGATGAGGCTTTGTTTCTGTTGGTGGTTTAGGCATTTCTTCTGTTACTCTCTCAAATCTATATAGCCTACCCCTAGGATCCACAAATGTCAGGTTTGCGTAAGGTGCAACTATAGCTGTTTGTTTTAGATACTCAATAATTTTTGGCATAGCTCTAGGATAATCTCCCTCAATTTTTACTTCTATAACCGTTCCATGCCAACCATTCTCATTTTTGTAGGCTTTGTGTCTTAAAACTATTGGACGATTACGCTGGATATCAATCATCAACTCATACTCATGAACAGCCCTATCCCCTGTCGAAGAGATAACTTTAACAGGACTATTGGTAGTTATCTGTCCGTAAAGTATAGCCATAGTTCCTCCTAAACCAAAAGTTCCTCTTGATTGACGTAGCTTATATTTTGAACCATAGAAGACCTGGCCGAAAGCAGAAGGAATATGTCGTGCTGGAACTCCTGAACCGTTATCCCCAACATGGATTGTGTAAACGTTTGTGTTTTCTGTGGATAAACCATCGTCAGCTGTTACCCTAACATAGATGTCTGGAGGATACCCGTAAAGCTCACTAGCATCAAGAGAGTTTTCTACAAGCTCCCTTATGGTTGAATAAATAGCCCTAGCTGGATTACTAAACCCAGCTATATCCCTGTTTCTATAAAAGAAGTCTGCTGGACTTATCTCATAGAAGACTTCCCTAGACATAGATCTCAGCTTACCTTCTCTCTATCTAAATTATTTTAGTATTGTATTTACTTTTTTGTTTTAACTGTTAAATTTTCGTTTTTACCATAGTTTAAACAGGAATTTTCTCTAGGATGTTTTAGTTTTAAGTTAAAGATTTTAGTTTAAGCGTTAAGCTTTTTACATGAGGCTGCTAAACTACCTAATACCATTAGGTAATAAGCAGATGTTTAAAAAGGTTTTTCCCAAAGTTCAAGTCTAGCTCTTTTAAGTTCACTACGTTTTCTACCAAGAAACTTATACACAGTTTTATGTTGACTTCCACTAACAAGTTTTTCAATAGCTTCTTTTGCTATCGTAAGCTCTTCAAGTCTGCCTATTAAAGCTACTGTATGACCGTAGACGGAAACATCAACATTTGTTGTTTCCTCAATAATTCTACGTGTTTTACCCTCTTTACCTATAATCCTCCCCTTTATTCTTTTTAGGTCTCTTTTTGACCTGCCAATAGCATCTCTAAGGTTTATTATGTGGAGAAAAACATCATCATCAATAAGCCTAAAAGCCTTTTCCGGTGAAAAACCTCTCCCTATAGCTAAAACCATGTTTTGAGCCTTAAAAATCATTGTGGGATCCTCCATCTCCCCTGTTGAGATAATGTCAACCTCACCCGTCTCACTATTAATTTCTAATTTAACCTTACACATAGATTCAATCTTCTTTTTTACAGTTCCCTCACGACCGATTAAAACACCAACACGTTCAACAGGAATTCTAACTTTAAGCATTTGACTCATCTTGGGTTATCCACCTATAAATTTCATCTTCAGGTTTAACTTTAACACCAAGCTTCCTAAAAAAACGGTTTAGGTTTGTTATGTCTCTACGTAAAAGCTGGTCTGCTAATGGATGGCTTAACAAAACAGCTTGAGACATATCAAAAATCACTGGCTCACTATCAAGAACCATAACATTATATTCACTTAAGTCTCCATGAACAAGCTCTCCATTCCTATAGAGAGTTTTGATATAGTCTAAAAGCTTTTTATAAACTTTTTCTGGGTTAGAAACCTCAGCATCTTTAAGTAGAGGTGCTGGAATCCCATCCCTACCTATAAACTCAATTACAAGAATATTATTTTCAACTGTGTATGGCTTTGGAACTCTAACACCAATTTCCCAAGCCTTTTTAAGGTTTTTAAACTCTTTTTGAGCCCAAGCATAAACAAGTGAACGTATATCACGTCTAACATGACTAAACCTAATATCACCTTCAAGATAAGGAAGCATACCTCTTCTAAACTCAGCTGAAACTGTTAAATAAATTTTAACAGCAAGCTCCTCACCTTTAGATCCTAAAGCCCTATAAATTTTTGCTTCTTTACCGCTTTTCACAACTCCAACAAGACTCTCAATAACACCTCTGTTTATTAGCTTATAGAGAGTCATGAGAGTTGGCTTATCAAAAACTTCCTCAAGAACCTCTCCTTCCTCAAGTTTAATGTATTTCTTGCTTAAGTAACTGTAAAGCTCCGAGTCTTTCCTAAAATCTTTAATTTTTTTTGGAGACAAATATTTAAACCTCACCTAGAATATGGTCCTTTTATTCCAGTTAATCTTTCAAACTTTTTTCTTAGTCTAGTTTTAGTTTTTGTTAGTCTAGTTAATTCTTCCTCAAACATTGCTGACTCATTAAATTTTCCGTCAGATAAAGCCTTTTTAATCATTCTTGTATGCTTCCTAATTTTACTTCTAACACCTTTAAGCTTCTTATAGGTTAACCTAACCTCTTCTCTTCCCACTAAACCACCTTATAACCCTACTTAGCATAAAAACGAACACATCTCTAAATAGTGTTATGGTACCTATTCAGCTAAACTATCTAAAGCTTTAACAAAATCGTTTTCCTTTCCCTTTAAAAATACTCCTGAAGCAGCAACAGAATGACCATCACCAAAACCACCAAATTGTTTACAAGCTTCTGGCAGAACCTTTGAAAGAGGAGGTTTTTTACCCTGCTCCACAAGCAAACCTAACTTTTTAGGGGCTCGTGCAGAAACCTTTACATACTCTTGGCTTAAGAAACCAAACCCAGGTATGGTTGACTTCATATTCATTATACCCACAACATACTTTTCAGGAGAAACAATTTTTTGTTGGAAAGAAAGGTAAGAACAAAAACTTCCAATAACCTTTGTTCCCATATCCTTAAAATTGTCATATGCATGAAACCACTGAATCTGATTTAGCTGGTTTAAGCCTTCTCTTCTCAGCTTTTCCAGCATTCTTTGGTTAGCTTTTCTACGTTTTTCTTCAAGTTTAACAATCAGGTTTTCAGTTTTTTCATCTAAACCTTCAAGACAAGCCTTAACACCCTCTTCAGGTCCACCAGTATAGTATCCAACAGAACCTAAAACAGAAAGCATTGTAGAAAATCTTTTGTAAGATTGAGGTTTACCAAGCCTAAGAACCCTATAATCCTCCCCAGACTTAGACTTTAAAACTTCAACAAGCCTATGTTCTAAAGCATCTTTTAAAACATCCCTATTTAACCCCATAAGAGGACCGGGAATTTCAGCTGAACCTATTACTGCAAGATAGGCTAAATCTGTGTTTTGTTGGCTTAGGTTTTTTGCAAAAAGATAGGCTACTGTTGCCCCTGAAGCTTCTTTTTCACCACTAACCCCAAAAACCTCAGGGTTTAAATTGTAAACCATCGGGTCTGTTGATAAAGTAAAGTCGTGGTGATCCAGTATTATTGTTAGATTTTTAGACTTATTCTCTTCCGAGATTTTTGTTGCATGAGCTGAACCAATATCGGTATAAACATAAATTCTGTTTTCTTCCTGATGAAGTTTTTCAAGAACTTCAGGGAAAAGTTTTTCAAGACAAATTGTTTTAGTTGTAAAACCTTCTCTTTCTAAAGCCTTTTTAATTATGGCTGCAGAACATAAACCATCAGCATCATCATGATGAATTATTAGAATATCCTCTTTTATTCTATATGATTTAAGCTTGTCAACAGCTTTACACATCAAGCTAAAAAAGTCTTCTATTCTTCTCTCCAAGTCTACTTATCCACCAAAAATACTAGATGCATTGTTTAGCTTATTTGTTACGTCTAATAAATTCTTCCATTATTTTAACTCCACTACTAGTACCTATTCTTGTTGCTCCAGCCTTAACCATTGCTAAAGCTCTTTTAAGGGTTCTTATTCCACCAGAAGCCTTTACTCCAAGTCTTCCACCAACCACACTTCTAATAAGCCTTACATCAGCAACTGTTGCACCACCAACACCCAAACCTGTTGAAGTTTTTTACATAGTCTGCCCCAGCAGCCTCAACTATTCGGCAAGCCTTAATCTTTTCTTCATGGGTAAGATAACATGTCTCAATTATTACTTTAACCAAAATTCCCATAGGTTTTACAGCTTTAACAACAGAAGCTATATCTTCCCTAACAAAACTGTAGCTTCCAGCTTTAAACATTCCCAGATTCATTACCATATCAATTTCTTGAGCACCATCCATAACAGTTCTTTCTGCTTCAAAAACTTTCGTTTGAGTTTTATTTGCTCCTAGAGGGAAACCTATAACTGTACACGTCTTTATTTTTGAGTTCTTTAAAAGACTGGAAGCTAAAGAAACATATATAGGGTTAACACAAACAGCAGCAAACCCGTATTTTTTTGCCTCTTTACAAAGCTTAATTATGTCTTCCTTGGTTGTTGTTGGTTTAAGTAACGTATAATCAATCATTTTAGCAAATCTTTCTTTTGAAAAATTATTTAGCAAGAAGAAAAACCCTACCTGCTACAAGTAAAACTTTTTAAAGTTTATAGTTGGATTAAATTTTTTACATTTTTAGGTATCCGTTTTTCTTTAACCAGTCAACCTGATTAGCTGTATACCTCCAAACAACGTCTCCTCTTGTGTCGCTTTGAAACTCCCATGGAGAAATAAGCACAACATCTCCTTCTCTAATCCAGACTTTTCTCTTTAGTTTTCCACTTATCCTGCAAAGCCTCTCTTTGCCGTCAGTACATCTAACCACAAGTCTATCAAAACCAAGCATCCTAACAACAATACCTAAAAGCTGACCTTCACCTGGAAGGACCAGCTCTTTTAGTTCTTCTTCACTTAAAACTTTTCTTTTCAAGGGTGATACTACACCAGAATTCTGTTTTGTTTAAGATTAAAAGAATAGTAGGTTCTTAATGTATAATAAAGTTACCGAAAAAAATTATGTTATTTTTCTTAAGGTTTAATGCATTTTTATAAGTTGAGCATGAGGTATTCCTGCAATCCAGATAATTCCTGAAGGCTTAATAAAACCCTTTCTAACAGCCTTTTCCACTATTTTCTCACCCACCAGGTTAACTATTGAAGCTTTTTCAAAAAGGCTTATTGAGTCTTCAAGCTCCATCTTAAGACCCTTATAAAAGGCTTCCTTAACTTCAATTTTTAATCCTTTTTCTCTATCCTCAAAAGTTTTACCTAAAATCTCCTCGTCACAAATAGCTAATATAACCTCATTTTTTACCTTAACAACTTTAACATAAACTTTTGAGGTCAAACTTCCTCATGTCCCTTAACTTCCTCTTACTGAAGATTTAGCGCCGCAGGCTTCACAAACAAGAAACCTAAAACGCTCCTCCCTAACTATTCTTGTGTCTGGACTACGACAAACAGGACAAATAACATACTCCTTTACATAGTCTTCAATTAAACGTCTAATTAAAGCCTCATTAAATTTTCCTTGAAAAACAGCATGTTCACCCTCCATACTTCCAGCAGTAGCTAATTCTTTAGCCAGAAACCTTAACACATGTTGTTCCTCTCTGTTAATAGCCTCACATATCTGCCTAAAATTTTTTATGAAGGTTCTGTTACCAACAATGAAAGAGTGAACTTCCGGGATCTCAAATCTTTCTCTTCTTTCAACTGTTTTTGGAAGTTTTGAGTAAACTCTCTCAAGCCATTTTTCGTATGTAGACTGGTCAACCATGAATTTTCACCTTTAGATTTTTTGTTTAGGTTGTTCCAAGCTCCCAGCTTTTAAGATACTTCTTTTGTTCACTAGTTAGTTTATCTATTTTTATGTTTTTTGTTTTTAAGGCTAAGAATGCAACTCTCCGATCTATTTTTTCAGGAACCCTATAAATTTTTGGTTTTAGTTTTTTACCTTGCCTAGAAAGATATTCGACAGATAATGCTTGATTTGCAAAAGACATCATCATAACCTCTGGCGGATGTCCCTCAGCAGCACTAAGGTTAACTAAACGTCCCTCACTAAGTAAATAAAGCTTTTTTCCATTTTTTAGTCTGTATTCTTCAACATTAGGACGGATTCTTCTTTTTGATTCCGTGATTTCTTCAAGTTTTTGAAGATCTATTTCAACGTTAAAATGTCCAGCATTAGCTAATATTGCCCCATCTTTCATTCTTAGAAAATGTTTTAGTGTTACTACGTTAATATTTCCTGTCGCAGTAACAAAAAAGTCTCCTATTTCCGCTGCTTTTATTAGAGGCATTACTGTAAACCCGTCCATCACAGCTTCTAAAGCTCTTAGTGGATTAACCTCTGTTATTATTACATTTGCACCCAACCCCTTAGCACGCATAGCAATTCCTCTTCCACACCAACCATAACCAACAACAACAAAGTTTTTTCCAGCTATCATTAAACTTGTAGCCCTCATAATACCGTCTAAAGTACTTTGCCCAGTTCCATAGCGGTTATCAAAAAGATACTTTGTATAAGCATTGTTTACAGCTATCACAGGGTAACTAAGTAAACCCTGCTGAGCTAAAGCTCTAATTCGAATAACACCAGTTGTTGTTTCTTCGGTTCCTCCTATAACCTCCTCTACCAAGTCTTTTCTTTTAGAATGGATTGTGGTTATTAGGTCTGCTCCATCATCAAGAGTGATGTTTGGATGATTATCTAAAACTTTTTCAACACACCAATAGTATTCTTCTGTTGTTTCTCCCCTCCAAGCATAAACATTAACACCTTCCTCAACAAGAGCAGCAGCAACATCATCCTGGGTTGAAAGTGGGTTTGAGGCGCATAGGGAAACTTCTGCACCACCAGCAACCAAAGCTTTTATCAGAACAGCCGTCTCCTTGGTTACATGAAGAGAGGCACCTATTCTTAACCCTCTTAAAGGCCTTTTTTCTTCAAACTCTTTTTTTATCTTCATTAGAACAGGCATCTGATTTTCAGCCCATTCTATAGATGAAAATCCTTCTTTGGCTAAAGAGAGGTCTTTAACCTTAAAATTAACCATTCTTTAGACAACCTCACATTTTTTACCGTCCAACAAAAAAATATTCATGAGTGCTTACATATAAACCAAATACCTAAACCATCAAATAAAAACCCAGAAATACTTGGTTTATCCTTTCTATTCCTAGGATAGGTGATAGGATCTGGTTAGATGGCTTATAACTTCAGCATGGCCATACATAAACTATGTTCCCCATCTTGGGACTATTATAGGCTCTGTTCTTTCAGCTGATGTTGTTGCAAGATACCTAAGATTAAAGGGTGAAGAAGTCATTTTTGTCAGCGGATCTGACGAACATGGCACACCCATAGAACTTGAAGCAATAAAAAGAGGAGTTCCCCCTAAAACACTAACAGATGAGAACCATGCAAAGGTAAAGAAGCTTTTTGAAGAATGGGAAATATCCTTTGATAATTATACTAGAACAGAAAATCCTATCCATATAAAGTTTGTTCAAGACTTTTTTATGAAAATCTACAAGAACGGCTACATATTTACAGAGGAAATAGAGTTTCCTTACTGCTCAAACTGTAAGCGATTTTTACCAGATAGGTTTATTGAAGGAACATGTCCTAGATGTTATTATCCTAGAGCTAAAGGAGACCAGTGTGAAAATTGTGGTTGGCCGCTTGAACCATCAAAACTAATTAACCCTAAATGTGCAATTTGTGGAGAAACACCCCAACCAAAAACAACAAAACACTGGTATTTTGACCTCCCAACAGTTTCAGACAAAATTCAAAAATACATAGAGGAAAATGATAGGTTACCTGAAAATGCAAAAAACTTTTCTCTAGGTCTAATTAGGGAAGGATTAAAACCAAGACCTATAACTCGTGATAATACATGGGGGATACCTGCACCTTTTCCTGGGGCTGAAGGTAAAACAATCTATGTTTGGGTTGAAGCCCTTTTAGGATATGTTTCAGCAACCATAGAGTATTTTCAAAAGATAGGGAAACCTGAAAAATGGAGAGAGTACTGGTTTAACCATGAGACAAGAACACTTTACTTTGTTGGGAAAGACAATATACCCTTTCATACAATAATTCTTCCAGGCTTATTAATAGCCTCAGAAGAAGACTATAATCTCCCATGGACTGTAAACTCAACAGAGTTTTTGCTGTTTAAAGGGCAAAAATTCTCTAAGAGCCAGAGAGTAGGCATATGGATTGATGAAGCTCTAGAGTTTTACCCCGCAGACTATTGGAGATATACTCTTATCGCAATTAGACCTGAAACAAGAGATACAAACTTCACATGGGATGTCTTCATTGAAAAAGTAAACTCAGACCTAAACGATACACTAGGTAACTTTATTCATAGAACTTTAACTTTTCTAACTAGATATTTTAACTCAAAAATACCTCAGTTTAGGGAAATGGACGACTATGATCTTAAAACTTTAGAGAACATTAAAAAAACTAAACTTGAAATTGAGGAGAACTTGAAAAACTTTAGGTTACAGAATACCATCTCAACAATAATGAGTCTTGCTCATTCAGCTAACAAGTATATTAACGATAAGGAGCCGTGGAAAACTATTAAGACAAATCCTGAAAATGCTGCAACAACACTTTATGTTGCAACTCAACTAGTTAAAGCCTTAGCGGTTTTTCTTCAACCAATAATACCGAAAACAACCCAAGAAATTTTTCAAGTTTTAGGGATGGATGATTTTATTTTGTGGGATAAAGTTGAGGAAAGGATGGCAGTTGAACATAAGATTAATAAGCCAAGACTCTTGTTTAAGAAAGTATCATTAAAAGAAATTGAAAAGTTAGGGTTTATCTAACTAAAACTGCGGGAATCATAATTGAGGCTAAAAATAGACTTACATGTTCATACTGTTTATTCTGGAGATAGTAGTATCACCCTAGAAAAAGCTGTTCTAACAGCTAAAAAGATTGGTCTAAACGGATTTGCTATAACAGACCATGATTCAGTAGAAGCTCATAAAAAAATTCCAAAAAACTCCGGTCTAGTTATAATACCAGGAATAGAAGTAACAACCAAGGAAGGCCATCTTATAGGGTTAGGTGTTTCAGAGCCTATAAAACCAGGTTTACCAGCCCTAGAAACAGCAGAAAGAATACGTGAGTTAGGAGGAATCGTAATTGCACCACATCCTATGAACCCGTTTAAACATAGTTTGGGTGGAGACATTATAAGAGAAATTAAGCCTGATGCTGTTGAAACTGTTAACGCCTCAACCCCAAGTGTTTTACATGTTAAGAAAGTTGAAGAGTTAGCTGAGCAGATGGGTTATGCTAAAACTGGAGGAAGCGACGCCCATATTCCTTCAAGCATGGGGAAAGCTTATACAGTAATAGAAGCTGAAAAAGAAAGTCTTGAGGACATTCTTCAATCAATAAGGAAAAGAAAAACAGTGCCTATCAAAGAAGAGGAAACATCGTTAAAAGAAGCTTTACCAAAAATCTTCTTAAAAATTAAGGCAAAAATATGGAAGTTTTAGTCAAAGACTAAACCAAATACTTTCACTTTTAGTTTTATTTTAAGTAAACGTATTAAAGCCCTTTAGTTTAGATCTTACTCAACTTCCATCTGGTCTAAATCTAACTCAAGATTAATTTTTCCACATGCTTCCGTCTCAATTTCTTCTTCTAAATCAAACAAATCAAACTCACCTCCAATGTTTTGGGAACTTGTATTTATGGAGAGGGTGAGTTGGAATACTTTCATCTACCTCTCTCTCCCTCTTGTGAAAGAGACTTTCCCATTTCAAAGTATTATATCAATCGTAATTAAATTGTATTCTTTTTTAAATACGAATGTTCTTGGTATATAAAAATGAATTTATTGGTAGGATAAACTTTATAACCATAAACATGTTAAAAATGGGTAGCAGGAGGCTGCTGATTATTATTGTTTTTAAACACGTTTTGGCTAATCTTTTGTCAGCTTTGTATGATTTCAGCTTCTAGATAGTTTGAATAGGCTTTTACTACTCTAATATCCAGATGTTTACCCATAACATTCTGTTCGCTTCTTACTACAATTGGTTTGTAGGCGAAGTTTCTCCCTATCCATGTATAATTAGAACCTTTTTCATCAACCAAGATTTTACCAGTCCAAGAAACCCATCCAAGATTTTTTTCTAGGGAAATTTTTGCTGTCACCTCAGTCATTATCTTGGATCTTCTTTTAACTTCTGAAGTTGGAGGCATCTCCATTTTTGACGCAGGGGTTTTTGGTCTTGGATAAAATTTTGAGATGTTAACGATATCAGGTTTTAACTCCTCAATAATCCTTAAAGAATTATTAAATGCTTCTTCAGTTTCACCTGGAAAACCACAAATAATGTCTGTTGCTAATGTTAGGTGCGGAATTCTGTCTCTTATGAAATAAACTATCTTTTTGAAGTCTTCAACAGTATAAAACCTATTCATTAACCTTAGTACGTCATCATCTCCACTTTGAAGAGGGAGATGTAAAAACTTGAAAACTTTTTTATCTAGGTAGATTTTAGCTAGGTCACCTAAAAATTCTAAAACATTATTTGGATTCATCATACCTAACCGAATAAAAAAATCTCCATCAATTTTAACGATTTTTTCTAGAAGGTCTATTAGGGAGAGGTTTAAATCTTTTCCGTAGGCTGCTAAATCTTGGCTTGTTAACCATATTTCCTTTACACCTTCTTCTTTAACAGCTTTTTTAACTTCCTCTAAAATTTCGTCTGGGAGGTAACTTCTAAGTTTTCCACGTGCAAACCTAACACAACAAAAACTACATGTACCGACACAACCATAGGCAATAGGTATTATTCTTACAACCTGTGAGAAGCGTACTCTTGGAAGAGATAAACTTGGTTTAAAATCGTTTCTAAGTATAACATGTTTTTCTCCCTCCTCAATTTTTTTGAGAAGATTAACTATTTCTGCTCCTGGTGCAGGCCCTATTACACCATCAAACCTAACTTCTTTTTTGAGTCTTTCAAGATTTATTAGCGGAAGACAGCCGGCTATAACAAGCTTTTTATTTGGAGGGATACTTTTAAGAAGACTAATCATTCTGTCTTCTGTTGGAGATTTTACTGCACAGGTATTATACACAACTATTTCAGCTTCAGAAAGATTTGAAACAAGAGTATATCCTGCTCTCTTTAGACAGCCTGCAATAACCTCACCATCAGCCATATTTGCTGAACAACCAAAACTTTTAACGTATACTTTTCTTGTCATAGGAAACCCTAAGCTATATTCCAAATCCAAAATGAGGAATCTTCTTTCTTTTAACCTCAACAAACTCGTTAATACAGTTTACTTCATCTTCACTAAGCCTATCCTGAAAATCTCTAAGAAGAATTTTTAGATGCTCCTCAGGCACATTTACATACAAAATATCGTTTTCTCGGATATGTCTGCCAACAGTTGGTTCTCTCATAGAAATTGCAACCTTCATTCCTTTAGACGCTTCAGATATATTTTGACCTTTATCTTGGATTTGAGCTATCTTTCCAACTTCATTACCATCAATCCTTATCAGCGGATATTGAGGTTTTATTCTTCCAGCTAAAACTTCAACTCCAAAAATCGCAGGGTTGCTTCTTCTAAAAACAAACCCTTGAAGCAGCCTAATTTTTCCAGGTTTAATAAGAGATTCAAATGTTTTTTGGGTTTTAGCTTCTTTTTGGATTCTAACCCACTCTTCATAGTCTTCAAGAAGCTTATAAATAACATTGTTTTGAAAAATTTTTACACCTGTTTTTAAAGCTTCTTCTTCAGCATCCGGTAAAACTTTAACATTAAACCCTAAAATAACCCCAAAAAAGGGATCCTCATTTTTTACTATTGAAGCTTCAACCACATCTCTTTTTGAGATATCACCAACATCAGCTATCCTGATAGGGATATCACTTTTTTTAAGCTCATTAACCAAAGCTTCTAGTGAGCCTAAAGTATCAGATTTTAGGATAACACCTAGCTTATCTGTTAAGATTCTTATGCTTTTAATTTCAGCCTCAACCTTTTTAAGTAGTTCTTTAACTTCATCTTCATTCGAAGCCACATATATGGGTCCTCCAGCAACAGCATCCTCAAGTCCAGGAGCAACTATTTTAACACCTGCTGCTGCATGAACCTCCTCTAATTCACTAAACTTTTCTCTCGGATCTCTAATCTCATCTAATGGTTTAGGCACAAGTATTGCTCTAACTTTTGTTGTAAAGGGTTTTTGTTTTCCACCTAAAACTATTAAATCGTTTTTATGTAGAACCCCATCATAAATTATCACGTTAACGTTTACACCTAAACCAACATCCTCACGAACCTCTAGTATGGTTCCTTTAGCTGGCCCAGAGGTAACTGTTAACCTTTTTTTCATGTATTGCTGGGTTAATCCCGTCAGTATAGCTAAGAGATCCGGTAATCCTTCTCCTGTTTTTGCGCTTACAGGAACAACAGCAACTGTCTTAGTAAAATCTCTTATTCGATCATATCTTTCAGAATTAATTCCATGGTAGGATAAAGCACCAATTATTGTGTAAACTTTTTCGTCAAGCATTCTTAAGACCGAGGAGTCGACGGTTTTAAAAGACTCGAGGAAAGGTTTGTTTGGTTTAGATTTCCAGCCAGGTATAAGGTCAAGTTTGTTTGCTGCAACAACAAAGGGTGTCTTGTAGGCTTTAAGAATTTCTAGAGATTCAACTGTTTGAGGTTGAACACCCTCCATCAAGTCTATTACCAAGATTGCTATATCCGCTACAGAGCCTCCACGTCTTCTTAGGTTTGAAAAAGCTGAATGTCCGGGTGTATCAACAAAAAGAAGACCTGGAATTTCAATTTTAAACTTAAAAAGTTTTAAAAGTTCTCCACAAAACTCTTCTAAAACTTTTGCTGGAACAAAGCTTGCTCCTATATGTTGGGTTATTGCTCCAGGTTCTCTTGTAGCAACAGCAGTACCTCTAATCCTATCAAGAAGCGTTGTTTTTCCATGGTCTACATGACCTAAAACAGCGACTATAGGCTGACGTAAACTCAAAGCTTATTCCCACATGAATATATAACTACCTGGCAAGTATTTCTTAATAGTAGAGGTAAAAACCTGTTATTTAGGGTTTTGAAAAGTTAAAATTAAAGTTTGATTTGAGGAGATTTAAAATTTTTAATAGAGAAAAATAGAACAATAACCCTTAGGAGGGTTAGACTGAGAAATGGAGTTGATAATACCCTTAGTAGCATCAATAGCAGCAATAGCTGTTGCTGGGGTTTTTGCCTCATGGGTGCTTAAACAGAACCCGGGAAATCCTAGAATGCGTGAAATATCTGAAGCAGTACGGATGGGTGGTGCTGCTTTTTTAAAAAGGGAGTATAGCTATATCTTTCCAATCGCTGTTATTTTAGCGGTCATCATATATTTGGCTTTACCAGTTGCTGGTGAAGCTACAGGTTTAGCTGGAAAAATTCCAGGTTTTTGGTGGGATAGCAGTTGGAAGGTTGCTGTTGATTTTCTTATAGGTGCAGGTTTATCAGCTTTAGCTGGCTATCTTGGTATGGCTGTAACTACGCGTTCTGCAGGTCGTGCTGCTGAAGCTGCAAGGAAAGGTATGGGTCCATGTTTAACAGTATCTTTTAGAGCTGGAGCTGTAATGGGGATGTGTGTTGTAGGTCTTGCACTTTTAGGTGTTGCAGGCTTGTATATTGCTTTTGGTGCACAGCCTGATGTTGTACCTCTAATTGTTGGTTTAGGTTTTGGTGCTAGTCTTATTTCGATGTTTATCAGGGTTGGTGGTGGAATTTATACTAAGGCTGCGGATCTTGGAGCAGATCTTGTTGGGAAAGTTGAGGCTGGAATTCCTGAGGATGA
>Ga0180301_10000839_pt1 | contig 24153 bp, 23 predicted proteins | sample GuaBasSediGuay16_FD_121797 | JGI IMG/M metagenome (GOLD analysis project Ga0180301, IMG submission 121797) | Subseafloor sediment microbial communities from Guaymas Basin, Gulf of California, Mexico - Guay16, Core 4569-2, 12-15 cm | ecosystem: Environmental > Aquatic > Marine > Hydrothermal...
CCATTACCCCACCAACAAGCTAATAGGACGCAAGCCCCTCCTGAGGCGGCGGCCCTTGCGAGCTACCTTTGCCCTAAAAACCGCGGTCTTCAGGGATTATGAAGTATTACTCCACCTTTCGATGGACTATCCTTCTCCTCAGGGCAGGTTACCTGCGCATTACTCACCCGTTTGCCGCTATCCCAGAAGACTTGCTACCATCCATCTTTTCCCTTCCGATTGCTCGGAACTTCCAAGATTTCAAGTAGTTCGTCTTAAAGGATCGCTCGACTTGCATGCCTAATCCACGCCGCCAGCGTTCACTCTGAGCCAGGATCAAACCCTCCAAAAGGCATTTTTTCAAAGAACAGTTTAACGCCTCAAAAGAGACAAAAAGTCTCTCTTTTCTGTCTTTATCTTTCCTTTTTATTTAAAAGATAACTTCGTTAATAAGAACAGGTGTAAATGATATATAATAATTTTGGCCTTCTGTCAAGAGAAAATTTAGGAGATTTTTATCTCTAGAAACACTTTCTTGCCCAAACGCAGAACTCCTTCGGACTTTATAACTGTTTTCTCGTTCTTAATCTTGCTGTCATTAAATGATACTCCTCCTTGCTGAATCAAGCGGCGTATTTGATTGCGCGACATATTAACTCCTGCTTTCTCAGCAATTGTAAAGATGTCATTTCCTTCAGGGGCAATAAATACCTGCGGCAGGCCTATCTTATCTGTCTTTTTGCGTGAGAAAAGATTGTTGAATCTTTCTCTTTGACGCTCTGCTTCCTCCTTATTATAGAACCTTTCTACTATCAGAGAAGCCAGAAGCTCTTTGGCTTGTTTGGGATGATAAGATTTGACTTCTCCCAAATCTCTATCAGTAAGTAAATTGAAATATTCATACATCAACTCATCCGACAAAGACATAACCTTTCCAAAAATATCTTCTGCCTTCTCAGTTATACCAATATAATTACCTAAAGACTTAGACATTTTATTTTTTCCATCTAAGCCCACAAGAAGCGGCAGAGTAATTACTACCTGAGGCTTCTGACCAAAACTACTCTGCAGAGTGCGCCCTACAATCAAGTTAAACTTTTGGTCAGTTCCTCCTAGTTCTATATCTGCCTCAATCTTTACTGAATCATATCCTTGCAGAAGAGGATAAATAAATTCCAACATACTAATAGGCCTTTGCTCTTGCATACGGCGGGAGAAATCGTCGCGTTCCAGCATGCGTGCTACCGTATAACGGCGCAAAACGTTAAGTATATCACGTAAAGACATCTTTCCATACCAGCTACTGTTAAAAAATACGCGGGTTCTCCTTTTGTCCAATATTTTAAATGCCTGTTCTGTATAAGTCCGGGCATTTTCTTCTATAGTTTTCTCGTCTACATAAGGACGTGCCTCGTTACGCCCGGAAGGATCACCAATGCGAGCAGTAAAATCGCCCACAATTAAATAAACTACATGACCTAAATCCTGAAAAGTCCGCAGTTTCTGTAAAATAACTGTATGTCCTAGATGAATATCTTTAGTGGTAGGATCAAACCCCGCTTTAACTCTCAGCGGCCGTCTTTCTACTTGTGACTTTTCTATTCTTTCTTTTAATTCCTCCTCAGAGATTATCTCTACTGTACCTCTTTTGAGGCGTTCAATCTGAAGATTCGGAGGTAGGAGATTCATCAACTTTTGCCGAAAGGGCTATTTTTGCACCTTTATCATCAACTCTTAAAATCTTAACTTTTATTCTCTGACCTAGAGACAGGCTTTCTTTCTGGCCAGGATTTAACTCCTCATTAAAAATAAGCCCCTCTACTTCCTCTTCTAACTTGGCAAAAACTCCAAAGTCGGTTATTTTTATCACTTCTGCCTCCGCTATGCTTCCTACCGGATATCTTCTGATAATTTCCGGCCAAGGATTATCTCGCAGCTGTTTCATGCCGAGAACTACACGGCGGTTAGAACGGTCTATATCCAGCACCATAAACTCGTATTTATGGTTTTTACGCAAAATTTCCTGAGGGCGGTTTATGCGCTTTGTCCAGGAGAGATCTCTCGTATAAACAATGCCTTCCACGCCGCCTTCTAATTCTACCAGCGCCCCTTCCTGAGTAAAGCCTGTTACTCTTCCTTTTATACGCATCTGAGGTTTAATCTTAACTCCTAACTCTTCCCAGGGATCTTTTTCCAATTGACGAATACTTAAAGCGATTTTACGATTCCGACTGTCAATACCAATAATCTTCACCTCTACCATATCGCCAATGGCAAACATCTCTTGGGGATTAACGTAAGCTTTAGACCAAGAAAGTTCAGACACATGGATTAAACCTTCTATGCCTCTTTCCAATTCCACAAATACGCCATAATTAAGAATATTAACTACCTTTCCTTTAGTAACAGCCCCTACTTTGTATTTGTTCTCAATCTCCAGCCAGGGATCTGGTACCAGCTGTTTGAGCCCTAAAGATATCTTCTCGTTTTCCCGGTCAAAATTAAGCACCATCACTTCTATTTCACTCCCTACTGCCACAACTTCGGAAGGATGATTAATCTTTTTCCAACTCATATCGGCAATATGGAGAAGACCTACCAGCCCTCCTATATCGATAAATGCACCGAAATCAGTGATACTTCTTACCACTCCCTTGCGAATCTCTCCAATTTTCAGGCTATCCCACAATTTCTTTTTGAGGTTCTGACGTTCTATCCTGAGAGCTTCTCGGCGAGAGAGAATAAAGTTTTGCTTAAGGCGACTTAATTTAATAATTTGAAAATTAAATTTATGATTTATAATTTCTTCCTCGGGTACATTCTTAAAAGCTGACAGGCTCCCCGGCAGGAATCCCTCTACGCCAAATACATCAACCATAAACCCGCCTTTGACCCGCTTGGTTACCGTCCCTTCTACTATGTCTCCCTCTTGATAATCAGAAATTAATGTTTTCCATCCTTTAATTTTCTTAGCTTTCTGGAAAGACAAAGAAAGCCTTCCCTCTTCATCTTCTACAGCTTCCACTAGAACTTCAATTTCCTGGCCTTCTTTCAGCTCCGATTGCGCAGGAAATTCGTCTTTAGGTATTACTCCCTCCGACTTAAACCCAATATCAACTACCACATCTTTAGGATTAACCTCGACAATTTTCCCTTTGACGATTTCTCCTTCCTTAATCCTTTTAATGGAAGAAAAATATGCCTGTTCCAGTTCTGCAGTTATACCTTCATTCACTTTTTACCAACTCCTCTCAAAAATTTTTCTTAATTATCTATAAAATAACTATATCTGTCAATAATAAAATCTTTATTAAGAAATATTTACTATCGAATCAAATATCTTCTCTGCTATCTCCTCTCGCTTTTGCTGAGGAGAAAATTGAAGGGGCTGAGAAAATTTTACTTTCACTCTCACGGGACGTAATATAAACGAATTAGGTGGCAAGGCTCTCTCAGTCCCGAATATTCGAACTGGTAATACCGGCGCTTGGGTAACTTTAGCAAGAAACCCTATTCCCGTGAGAAGGTTCTCTTTAGCTAAGTCTCTAGTCCTTCTTCCTTGAGGAAAAAGAATAAGCGCTCCTCCCTTTTTCAGGCGCCGCACGGCTTCTTTCATCGCCAGAACGTCAGCCTTTCCTCTTTTTACAGGAAAAGCCCCCAATTTTTTTATAAGGGAAGCAAAAAGAAAATTTCTAAATAATTCTTGCTTAGCTAAAAAATTTAGACGACGAGGAGATACCGCACCTATAATAATAGGGTCTAGATTACTAAGATGATTGGAAGCAATAATTAGAGGACCCTGCTGAGGTATATTTTCTTTTCCTTCTACTTTAATCCGAAAGACAATTTTTACCAGAAAGAAAGCAAGGAGGCGCAGAATATTATAAAGCATAAATTATACTTTTGCCAAGCTCTAGAAGTTTTTTAGTACGCGGCAAACTTCGTGCTTCAGCGTAAACTCTAACTATAGGCTCAGTCCCTGAAGCTCTAAACATTAACCAGCTCGATTTAGTAATAAATTTCACACCATCAATTTTATTAATTCGCTCTACTCTTTCTTTTAAGATAGCAGAAGGCGCTTTAATTTTAGTAAGAGAGAAATGCTTCACTCTGGCAATAGGAATTGAAGTTTTGTCATAGTACCAACGCCCAAATCTTTTCTCCATATCCTGCACCAGGCGAACCAAAGGCTTTTTCTCATAAGACATATACTCTACCAAAAGAGCCGCTGCTACATTGCCGTCCCGCTCAGGGATATAGTTTTTAAACCCTATACCCCCCGCCTCTTCTCCTCCAATTAATATATCCTCTTTCTCAAACAACGACGAGATATATTTAAATCCTACGGGAGTCTCGTACAGAATTCTCCCTAAAGAAAGTGCTACTTTATCAATAAGATTACTACCTACCACTGTCTTTACTATCCCTCCCGACAACTTGCGATTATCAGCCAGATGAAGTGCCAGAAGCGGCAGGAGAACTTGGGCGCTTAGAAAACGCCCTCCCGGCAACACACAGGCAATTCTATCTCCGTCGCCATCCAAAGCTATTCCTAAATCGTAAGAAGAACCTTTCATTTTCTCAATTAAAGGCTTTAAATTTTTAGGTAAAGGCTCAGGTGAGGTTCCTCCAAAAGAAGGATTAAAATCATCGCGGAGATAATCTATCTGAATATTTTTATTGTTTTTAAATACTTCCTTAAGAAAATACCCTCCTGAGCCGTGCATAAGGTCAACCAGAATCTTAAGTTTCATGCTGCGGCAGCGGGATAAATCAATATAGCTACGGATAAATTTTATATAAGACGGACTAAAATTCTCTATCTTCAGGAGGGAAGGACGAGAAACAGACTTCACTTTAGTACGGAACAGCAAACGTTCAACTTCGTTTGTAACCGCTTTATCTGCTGCACCACCGGTAGCTTTTTTAATTTTGAATCCATTAAAGCGGTAAGGATTATGAGAAGCAGTTATCATAACTCCTAAAGAAAGACCGCGTGTCTTAGTGATAAAACTTACCAGGGGCGTAGGGATAAGCTCGGCAGAAAGAAAGACTTTTATATTATTAGCAGAAAACACTTCTGCCGCCGCATAAGCAAACTCTTTAGATAAAAATCGCCCGTCGTAACCTAAAGCTATGCTAGAATTATGTTTAAAATTCTTTTTAATATAATCAGCTACAGCTTGAGCTACAGCTTTAAGATTAGAAAATGTAAAATCTTCCGCAATAACAGCCCGCCAACCATCTGTACCAAACTTAATGCTGCCCATTTCTGCTCCTTTCTTGATACAATTTATTCCGTAAAATAAATTCTTCCACAGACCTTGGTACCAAATAAGCTATCGATTTATTTTCTCTAACCAGCTCTCTCACCAAAGAAGAAGATATATCAATAAAAGGGATATGTATGCGGCGAGCGGAAAAGGAAAGCCCAGCCATTTTCTTGCCGCGGGAAGCTACTACTACCTTTGCTAACTGCAGAAGACGACGGTAATCTTTCCAAGCATAAAAATTCTTAGCTAAATCAGCTCCTATTATTAAATAAAACTTCGCCCGAGGATATTGGTGCCGCAACGCCACCAAAGTATCAACGGTATAAGAAACGCCGCCTCTTTTTATCTCTATATCCGAAACAAAGAAATCTTTTCTTCCCTTCACCGCAAGCTTTAACATCTTAAGCCGTAAGGAAGCCCCCAGTATATTCTTCTGCTTTTTATGAGGAGGAGAAAAACAGGGAATAAATATAACCTTATCCAATCCCAGAATGCTCTTGGCCTGAGCAGCTAAGACTAAATGGCCCACATGCGGAGGATTAAAAGACCCTCCCAATATTCCGATTTTCATCCTCTAAGTTCTTATTTGGCCGTTGCCTTCGGCTAAGTATTTATAAGTAGTAAGTTCTCTCACTCCCATAGGGCCGCGGGCATGAAGTTTGTCCGTAGAAATACCAATCTCTGCCCCCAAACCGAATTCTCCTCCATCACTAAAGCGCGTAGAGATATTAGAAAAAACGCAGCTGGATAAAACATTCCTCTGGAAAAAATCTATGTTTTTCTTCTTGCGGCTGATAATACTTTCGGTATGGAGGGAGCCGTATTTGTTTATATGGGCTACCGCCTCCTCTACGTTCTCAACCACTTTTACCGCTAGTATTAAATCCAGATACTCAGAATACCAGTCGCCCTCCTTAGCTCTTTTGGCAACAGGAATTATCTTTCTCGTCCTGGAGCATCCTCTTAACTCTACATGATATTTTTGGTATTCTTTCTCCAGAAGAGGAAGAAAACGCGGGGCTATATCTTTATGAACCAGGAGCGTCTCCATAGCATTACATACACCCGGACGCTGCACTTTGGCGTTAAGGCAAATCTTTAACGCCTTATTTAAATCAGCGCTCTCGTCTACATATATATGGCAAACTCCTTTATAGTGCTTTAAAACAGGAACACGAGATATTTCTGTCACTCGCTTTATTAGTCCTTCGCCGCCACGAGGAATAACTAAATCAATGAATCCTACGCCTTCTTGCAAGAGAAAATCAATAATATTGCGGTCGGGCCGGTCCACTAAATAAAAGGGATTATCCAGACCATTTTTATGAGCAACCTGCAATAAGATGTCAAATATGGCACGATTGGAATTGAGAGATTCCTTTCCTCCTCTCAAGATTACATAATTAGAAGATTTGAGAGAAAGGCCAATGCAATCAGCCGTTACATTAGGCCGCGACTCGTATATGATAAATATTACCCCTAGGGGAACTCTCACTTTTTTAATAAGTATACCGTTGGGTCTCCGCCAGCTTTCCATAATCTCTCCTACCGGATCTTGCAATGCCGCTATTTCTTTTAAAGAAGTACTCATTTTTTTCACCCTTCTCCTGTCCAGACGCAGGCGGTCAATAAAAGCCGCACTAAGATTTAATTTTTGAGCCAAAACTAAATCTTTATGATTCTGGCAAAGAATATAATCTTTTTTCTGCCACAAAGCCTTTGCCATCTGCAAAAGAATTCTATTTTTTAGCCTGGCAGGGAGAGAATTGAGACGGAAGGAACCTTCTTTAGACTTCCTTAATATCTTTTGACAATATTTATGTAAGTTATGTTTGTCCATTCTGCTTGACTATCGCTAAATTATCTCTATGAATAACTTCCTTCTCTAATTTCTTGCCTAAGTTTTTCTTTAACTCAGAAGCAGAAAAGTTTGTCAATCCATATCCTAAAATGCGCCCCTTATTATTTTTAACCGCTACCGAATCGCCTTTGGCAAAATCTCCTTCTACTTTTTTCACTCCTACTGCCAGAAGACTCTTTTTATTGTTTACTATGGCCTCACCTGCTCCCTCGTCAATATAAAGAACGCCGCGAGACTTGCGGGCAAAAGCAATCCAGCGGCGGCGAGCAGAAATGCGCATTGCAGGTACAAATGAAGTACCCTCAAAATCTTCTCCTCGCACAATCTGCAAAATTATCCCCGGTGTCTGCCCCTTAGCAATAAAGGTACTTACTCCTGAAGAAGTAGCAATGCGAGCTGCCTCTAATTTTGAACGCATTCCTCCTTTAGTCCAAATAGAAGAAGAACCTCTAGCGAATCTTAACAACTCTCCATTAATATTTTCTATACGGCGAACTAACTGACCTTCTTTAAGAAATCCTTTTACATCCGACAAAATAACAAGTTTTCCGGCAGAGATAAGAGAAGCAAGAAGCGCCGAGAGCTTATCATTATCACCAAACTTTATTTCATCAGTTGAGACTACATCATTCTCGTTAGCAATAGGAAGGATACCCCTCTTAAAAAGAACATTCAACGTATGGCTAATATTTATATACCGGTTACGCTTTTCAAAATCATCCCAAGTAAGCAAAAGTTGAGCGCAGTTTATTTTGAGGCGGCTAAAAATGCGATTATAAACATCCATCAATTTAATTTGTCCCAAAGATGCCGCTGCTTGAAGTTGATTTAAAGACAAACGATCTTTTAATGTTACACCGAGAAGAGGACGCCCCAGGGCGATAGCCCCCGAACTTACCAATACTACCACAAAGCCTTCTTTCCGCAATGTTTTAATTTGAGAGGCGAGCCCGCGTAAGAACCTATAATCAAGCTCACCCTGCGGTGCTATAACGCTGGAGCCGATTTTAATTACTATCTTCTTCATCAAAACTCAGAATTTAATGCCAGAACTTCTTTAATTTCTCTCATAATCCTCTCCCAGCCCCTATTGTGGTGTAAAGAAAGACCTATTGCTTCTTCGTCTTTTTTAAACCCCACATCAATTTTGTTTACAACCTTAATAATCCTCTTGTTAAGATATCTACTATTATACGAAGATATAAGTTTATTTAACAGAAAAAAATTCTCAAGACTTCCGCAAGAGGTATCTTGAAAAAGAATAATAATCTTTACTCTTTCCAAATGTTTAAGAAACTCACGCTCAATCTTATTTCTGAAACGATTATCTCCTATTGCCGGCAGTTCCAGAACTCTAAAGCTAGAGAATCCTATCTTTCCTACCCCCCACAAAGGATGTTTTGTAGTAAAGGGATAGGGAGATATCTTTGGTTTTAGGGAAGTGAGACGGGAGAGAAAAGTTGATTTGCCCGTATTAGTAAAACCTACCAATGCTATTTCTGCTGGAATGCGGTAGTCAAGGATTAAATATTTTTCTTCTCCTGCTTCTCCCCGACTTCTTTGGCGTAAATAGTCGTTAACTCTCTTACGAAAATTACCCAAGCCCCCGCGTCCGCCTTTAGCCGCTAAGAAAGCTTGCCCTTCCTTTAATAAATCAGCCAATAGTTTTCCTTCTTTTTCTCTTATCCGTGTACCCAGCGGTACTCTTATGACTAGATCTTTCCCTCCGGCACCTGTTTTGTTGCTTCGTCTTCCGCTACCGCCAGACTCTGCTTTAAGATTTCTTTGGTGCAAGAGAGAGGAAAGATCTGTAAGACTCTTATCCGCACAAATGTAAATATCTCCTCCCTTGCCGCCACTACCGCCGTTATTAAGAAAGCGGCCAGAAGGAAGACGATGAGAAACCAAAAGACCGTCTCCTCCCCTGCCAGCTTTGAGAAAGAGTTCTACTTCGTCTACAAAAGTTCTTTCCACAAACTACTACTTATGGGTCAGGGAAGAGATCTTAAGGCGGGTTTTTATCTGCCGATGGCCTTTCTTTCTCTGATAACTTTTGCGTCTTTTAAACTTGAACGCAATAACCTTTCTGTCTTTTTTCTCTCCTAATACCTCTGCTTTTACCTTCATGCCTTTAATATAAGGCCGTCCAATTTGGAGGTTTTTCCCGTCAAAAAACAATAAGACCTTATCTACCGAGAAACTCTTCTTTGCTTCTTTAAGCCTCTCGACTTCTAAACTCTCTCCCTCCTCAATCTTATACTGTTTATTTCCTATCTCGACCACAGCCCACATAGTAGAAAAATATTATCATAATACATCTAAAAAGCAAGGTTTTTCTTCCAGAATGAAAACTTAGGAGAGTAAATAATTAACTTTGAGTTTTTTGCGGCTTAAAGCCCTGAAAATATTCTTTTTAATATGAGGAAAGCGACTAGCCAAAGAAGCGAGTTGCTCTTTGACTGCTTGACGCTGGGAATTTTTGGCATAAGGACAAAAAGCTTCTAAAGGGGGAAAGGCAAATGATTTGGCAAAACGCAATATATCTTTTTTTTCCACATAGGCAAAAGGACGAATGATAAACAATTTCCCGCCAAAAAAACTTTGTTTAGGTACTAAGGCGCTTATCTCGCCGTGGAAATACAAATTCATCAATATACTTTCAACTATATCATCAAGATTATGCCCCAGGGCAATCTTGCGACAGGATAATTCATCTGCCAACTCAAAAAATATCTTGCGGCGGTTCCAAGAACACCAAAAACAAGTGATTTCCTCCCCCGCAATATCTATATCTTTTATAATAAGCTCTATTCCATACTGTTTTAGATAACTAGCCAGAATTTTGCTTTCGTCTTTAATCCAGGGCACTCGTACATAAACTGCAAAAAGTTCAAAATGGTAAGGAATCTTGATACGCCGCATTAAAAGAACTTGCAAGAGAGAAAAACTATCGACTCCTCCTGAAAGCCCCAGAAGCACTCTATCATTTTCTTCTATCATTTGATAATCAAAGATTGCCTGTCCTGTCTTTTTGTAGACATATTTAACAATTCCTCTTAACTTATGAGACTGTTCATAAAGAGAAGAAGGATTCATTTTAAAATTATCTCAACCTTCATACCCACAGATAGTTTTAGATAAGAGGCGGCACTATCTTCTTTAAGTGCTATTTCCAGAAAGCCAAAGCTTCCTTCTAAAAGAAAAAATCTCCCCTTTTTTGCCTGATGGTAGAAGGTTTTTTTCTCTAACCCAACAAGACCTTTTTTGGTTTTTAAGTAAAGTTTCTGAAAAGAAGCAAAATCTTCGTTTTTTATATTCAAGATAGCATTGCCAAACTTATCTATATAGATAACCTCTGCTATAATCCTAGAAGAACTAATCTGGGGACGGGGAAATTCTAAAGAAACCATTTTTTTCTCTGCTCTACCCAGACGGGAAAGAGCAACCCCACAAGCAATATGAGCCGCAAGGGGGGCAAATATATCGCGCCCCTGAAAAGTAGCAGAAACCTGCGGCAAGAAATATTTAGAATTAGAAGCAGAGACTAAAGAAACTATCCCATCTTCTTCTGCCGCCCAGCTTAAAACTCCGTTGTCTGGTCCCACAAAATGATAATGCCGCGTTTTTACTATCAGTATTTTACGCCGGCTACCCACCGTGGGATCAACCACTACTAAAAAAACCGTCTGGTGCGGGAAAAAAGAATAACTTTTCCAGAGAAGAAAAGCCGCCGCTCTAATATTCCAACTAGGGACAGCATGGGTAATATCCAGGCACAAAGATTGAGGACAAAGAGAAGAGATAACTCCCTTCATTACCCCCACAAAATTATCACTCTGGCCGAAATCTGTAAGCAGAGCGATGGTTTTCATCTATTTTTGCTATAGTGCTTATAGTAAGGAGAGTTCCGGGTAAAGTCTATAATTTTCCTCATCATATCTACTGTTTCAACAGGATACTTACCTACCGCCGTTTCCGCTGAAAGCATAAGAAGGTCTGCCCCATCTAATATAGCATTAGCCACATCAGAAACTTCTGCCCGTAGAGGCAGGGGATTCTGGCGCATACTTTCCAGCATCTGTGTAGCTACAATAACTGGCCTCTTCTTACGAAGACACTTGGCAATTATCTCCTTCTGAATAATAGGCACCATAAATACGGGCAAGCAGACACCCATATCACCTCGTGCAATCATTATCATATCAGCCGCATCTATAATCTCATCAATATTAGCTACCGCAGAGCGATTCTCAATTTTGGCAACTACCTGGGGGGAATGTTTTGTTTTAGCCAGTATATCTTTTATTTTTAGAATATCAGCCGCATCTCTTACAAAAGATTGAGCTACAAAGTCTATGTCTAAACTAAGCCCAAATTCTAACGCTTTTCTGTCTTTCTCACCCCAAGTATCAAACTCCAGGCTTGCCCCGGGAAAATTAACTCCTTTACGTTCAGCGATAACCTCGCCGCGCAAGACTCTAACTTTAAGCCTCTCTCCTTTTACCTTCTCCACTCTTAGCTCTATGCGGCCGTCGTCAATATAAACCAGCTGCCCTTCTTTTATAAGCGACAAGTCTCCCTGATAGTCGAAGGGAATCTCTTTAGAGTTCTTTTGTTTTTTGCCCTTTACCAAATAAAAATAAGAATCTTTCTTTATCACAAAATGCTTTCTCTTAAGGCGGCCGATTCTGATGCGGTATCCTTCTAAATCCTGCAGTATTTTTATTTTTCTCTGAGTAGTCTTATTAATTTTCTTTATGAGAGCTGCGGCCTGGGCATGAGTCTGGAAGGAGCCGTGAGAAAAATTGAGCCGTACCGTACTTACTCCGGCCTGCTGCATTTTCTTTAGAATCTTAAAATTGCGAGAGGCCGGACCCAAAGTAGCAATAATACCTATCTTTTTAATTTTGCTTTCCTCCTCAGATAGTCCTTAATTATTTTCCTATGGTCAAAAGCAATATGTTCTGGCAGATTCCTCCCGCCAAAGACTCTAGCCGCCGCCGCATCAGAGCCACTTTTGAGTTTGCCTGCGGCCTGAGCTGTAAAGACAATAGAAGCAGTATGAAAACGGCTGTCACGTTGCGGCGCAGAATAAAAACCGAACTGTCTAATCCTCTTTATATTCAGGCCGGTTTCTTCTTTTGCTTCTCTCTTTACCGCCTCTTCTGCTTTCTCTCCGTAATCAACAAAACCCCCCGGTAGAGCCCAGCCGAGGGGCGGATTACGGCGCCTGACTAACACAATGCCTCCTTTATATTCAATAATAGCATCCGTGGTCAAGAAAGGCCCCTGCGACATTTTATGTTCCATAAACTCCAGATAGGAAATTATGTACTTCTCAAATTGGCGGCGTATTTTTTCCTGCTGAGAAAAAAATACCACCCGGCCAAAGTAAAACTTACCTTTTAGCATCTGCTTATAGATCTGCTGGGCAACAATTTTTGCTACATTCTTACACCCCAATTTAAGATGCAAACATCCTAAATCGGATACAGCCAAACTAAGGGATTCTTCTCCTGAAAATCTATGTAATATAAATTCCAGAGCGCGGCGTAAATTTTTCTCTTGAGAGAAAATATCTCCTCCTTTTATCTCTATTCTCCAAAAGTAACCCCGTTGATAGAGATTGAAACCAGGCCTTCTAACTTTAAGCGGCGAGTAAGTATAAAGGGTATCCTCTACACTCTGAATAATCAGAGAGCTCTTTCGCGGAGGATAAACCCTCACGAGAAACTTCTTGTTCCGGATAAACATTCCTAACTCTTAAATACTGCTCCTTGCGAAGCAGAAGAAACAATCTTACTATAGCGAGAAAGATATCCTGTTTTTATTTTGGGAGGAAGAATTTTAATTTCTTTCTTTCTCTTCTCTATTTCATTCTGAGTGAGACGCACTTCAATTTTCCTCCGCGGTATATCAATGTTAATTATATCGCCGTCTTTGAGATAAGCCAAAAGACCTCCTCGTGCGGCTTCCGGCGCAATATGTCCTACACAAGGTCCTCGTGTTCCGCCCGAGAAACGACCGTCAGTAATTAAAGCTACACTCTTGTGGAGATTCATACCTACAATGGCTGAGGTTGGCGCCAGCATTTCCCTCATACCAGGTCCTCCCGCGGGACCCTCATAACGAATCACCACCACATCACCTTTCTTAATCTTGCCCCCTAAAATTGCCCCCATAGCTTCCTCTTCGGAATTAAATACGCGGGCTTTCCCTTCGAAACGCATAACTTCTTTATCTACTGCAGACTGTTTTACTACACAACCCTCAGACGCCAAATTCCCCCACAAAATAGCAATACCTCCCTCCTTATGGTAAGGATTGTGGCGAGAATGTATTACTTCCTTATCAAATATCACTGCAGCTTGAGCAATATGTTTTATCCTCTTACCTGAGACAGTGATATTGTCTCTAATAAGGCTGCCTAATACTTTAAGCACCGCCGGGATTCCTCCGGCATAATGCAGGTCTTCCATAAAATAATCGCCTCCCGGGCGCAAATTGGAAATATGAGGAGTGCGCCGTGAAATACGGTCAAAATCATTAAGGTCTAAATCGACCTGGGCTTCTTTGGCAATCGCCATAAGATGCAAGACGGTATTGGTAGAGCCGCCTAAAGCCATATCTACAGTAACGGCATTTTCTAAAGCCCGGCGGTTTACAATTTGACGGGGACGGATATTTTTTCTTACGAGTTCTACAATCTTTTGGCCGCTTTCATAGGCAATGCGCTTCTTATCAGCCATAACCGCAGGAGTTGTGCCACAAAAAGGTAAAGAAAGCCCCATAGTCTCAATCAAGCAAGCCGTAGTATTAGCCGTATAAAGGCCCTGGCAAGAACCGGCAGAAGGACAAGCCGCTCTCTCCAAAAAAGCCCTCTCCGCCTCATCTATTTTACCCGCCTTAAACCTTCCTACGGCTTCAAAGGTATCCCTTACTAAAGAAAGGCGCTTCCGGCCAAAATGCCCTGAGAGCATAGGACCGGCCGTCACCACAATAGCAGGGATATTAAGACGTAAAGCTCCCATAATCATACCAGGATTAATTTTATCGCAATTAGTAAGCAACACTAACCCATCGAGAGCATGCCCCCGGCTTACCGTCTCTATAACATCAGCGATTACTTCCCGCGAAGGCAAAGAATACTTCATACCCGCATGCCCCATAGCTACACCGTCACAAATCCCCGGCACACCAAATATAAAAGGTGTGCCTCCCTGGTTTTCAATTCCTCTTTCAATAAATCTCTCCAGACTCCGCATATCAACATGACCCGGAATAAGATCAGTAAAACCAGAAGCAATGCCGATAAAAGGTCTCTTTATATGCTGAGAACTCAGGCCCGTTCCATAGAGAAGAGAGCGATTAGGCATTCTTTCTAAACCCTTTTTACTTTTGTCAGAAATCATCTTCCCTCCTTGATATCTGGTAATTTATCTTCTACTTTTGTAGGAACAACAAATTTTTCTACTACTTGTCTGGTATTATGCAGACGAAGCTGCTGAAAGAGAAAACTAAATTCTTCCTTAAGCTTTCTATAAATACTCTTCTTGATGTCGGCCGGCAACATATAGATTTCTTTCTTGAAAGGTCCTAAGGCTTTTTTACGCGTCTTATAAATAAATTGGGAATTAGTCTGTTGAGGTTCTCTTTCAAAATGAAGGTTCTCATTTAGCCAATTGTAGATTCTTTCCTTAAGTCCTAAAGGAAGATTGTCGTATATTATATTCTGAAATTGAGTAGCCAAATGCACTTCTAATGTATCATGTTCAGGAAATTTACTAAAGGCTTCGGGCGGAAGAGTAGAAGCTCCATGTTGAACTACACCGGCTAAATTATAATGTTTAGAACCAATTTCTCCCAGCTTTTTTATAGTATCAAAATCTATTCTTACTTTAGCAATGGAGCCGTCTGGCATTACTACTCCTCCGTGAACTGCACCTGTTTCTATAGCTAACTTTATTATTCCTTTATTCTGGGAGAAACGCTGACGGTGCTTCTCCATAAAAGCATGCAAGTCTTCCGCGGTAGTATTGCGGCCTTCTTCTTTTTTTAATCTCGCCCCTATAGCAATCTCAATCTGAGGAGGTTGAATCTTCCGTATAAAACTAGTAAGCTGAGCAATCGCTTCTAAGTGCAACTCAGATGAGCTATCGGCAAAGTCCTCCAAAGAAGAAAGATCTAAATCTATATTAAAAAATCCCGCCCGGACATATTGCTCTATTAATTCCTTTAGTTTTTTAATTTCCCCCTCCGGATTACGAAAATAATCAATAGGATTAATACGCAAGCTATCTGCCTGGAAAAATACGGGGCCTTTATAGCCGGTTTTAATGGCAGCAGCTAACACCAAAGCGGCATATTCAAAAGGAGACTGCCGCGTATATTCTATTTCGGAACGAGCTATACCTAAAAGGAAAGCTGCCGCTTCACATTCTTTGGCTACTTCGAAAAGAGCCTGAGCCGATTCGTAGGTAAGAGTACGGAAGTTAACTGACGGGACTGTAAAACCACTCACCTTCCCCTCTGAACGGGCTTTATAAAGTGAATATATTGAAACAGGAAATATCCCTAACTTCCAGGATAACTTTCTAATAACACTAAAGTAGTACTGTACCTGTTCCTCTTCGTCGCTCAGGACAATCTTTTCTGCCAAAAGGTCTATGTCAGAGCAGAGTTTATCTTTATCTTTTATCACTACGTCATCATTCTCAATTATTATGGCCTGAAAGTTAGTATTTATATCTTTCATCTTAAGTAAGAATCTTTATAAGGTCAAAATATCTTTTAACATCTAAAATACTGCGGGAAGAAGAAATTGCTTGAGAGAAATCTACCGCTACCAATTTGTCGGATTTAATCCCTACTGCCTTTGATTCTGTGGTCTTCTGCAACAATTCTACCGCAAAAGAACCAAAACGCGCCCCCAGAATTCTATCGGTGGCGGTAGGTCTTCCTCCTCTCTGAATATGGCCTAACACTGTCACTCTCGTCTGTAAAGAGGTAAATTTGGTAATTTGCTGAGCAATGTCTTGAGCTTTAGCTTTTCCTTCCGCTACAATTATTATCCAGCTTATTTTCCCTCGCATATTGCCTTCGGCAATCTCCTCTGCTATACGCTTTATACTAAAACGCCTTTCGGGAACCAGAACGTTTTCTGCTCCGCCGGCAAGAGCTGTCTCTAAAGCAATATAGCCGCAATCACGCCCCATAACTTCTACTACAAATATTCGTTCCATAGAAGTTGCCGTATCTCGTATCTTGTCTATCGCATCTAAAGCCACGTTTACCGCGGTATCCGCCCCCAGAGTCAAATCAGTCTCCGCAATATCATTATCTATAGTAGAAGGAATACCAATCACTTGAAATTTAAATTCTTCACTGAACTTTTTTGCTCCGCGATAACTGCCATTACCGCCTAAAACCACAAGAGCCTCTATTCCTCTTTTTCTTAGATTATTTACAGCAATCCGACGAAATTTCTTCTTACGAAACCTTAGAGAGCGCGAAGTCTTAAGAATGGTACCACCGAGGTTAATAATTCCTGATACACTGCGGGAAGTCAGTTGTTTAAAGTGACCATCAATCAGCCCCTCATATCCTCTGAATATCCCCCAACTTTCCATTCCATAGAACTCAGCTGTACGGACTACGGCCCGAATCGCAGCATTCATTCCGGCGCAATCTCCTCCTGAGGTTAAAACTGCTATTTTCTTACCACGTCTCTTATTCATTCTCTTTCTAAAATTTTATGCGCCTTTACTCTTTAGAAATAAATCAGGTGCCTAACTGCCAGCTGTCAAGATACTTTTTCTGTTCAGAGGTAAGAGAATCTATTCTTATACCCAGAGATTTTAACTTAAGTCTGGCGATATTCTTATCAATTTCATCCGGAACAGAATATACTTTTTTAGCTAGAGTTCTGCCCCTCTGTACTATATACTCACAGCTTAAAGCCTGATTAGCAAAACTCATATCCATTACCTCAGCCGGATGACCTTCGGCACAGGCAAGATTAGCCAGCCTTCCCTCCGCCAGAAGGTAAATAGACTTAACCCTGCGCCCTGACTTTATACGGTACTCTTTCACCAAAGGTTTAATTTCTTTCTGGCTCAGGCTTACTCTTTTCAACGCTTTTAAGTTTATCTCTACATTGAAATGCCCTACATTAGCAACTAACGCTCCTTCCTTCATGTTTAAGAAGTGTTCCTCTCTCAACACCGAGACATCACCTGTTACCGTAACCACAACATCAGCAATTTTTACTGCCTCCTGTAAAGGCATCACCCGAAAACCATCCATTACTGCTTCAAGAGCTTTCAAAGCATCTACTTCTGCTATAATAACCGATGCGCCCATACCCGCGGCCCGCTTAGCTACACCTCTGCCGCACCAGCCGTAACCGCAGACTACAAAATTAGCTCCTGCCAAGAGTTTATTAGTAGCACGCAGAATTCCGTCAATAGTAGACTGACCTGTTCCGTAGCGATTATCAAAGAGATGTTTAGTGTAAGCATCATTTACGGCAATCACAGGATAAAGCAAACGTCCTTCCTTCTCTAGCGCCCGCAAGCGAATTACACCCGTAGTAGTTTCTTCTGTACCACCCTGAGGAAGAACTTTAGGTTTTTTCTTATGCAGGGTAGAGACTAAATCTGCCCCATCATCCATAGTAATTTGAGGATTAATTTCCAATACTTCTTCTATATGGCGATAATAAGTCTTTTTGTCTTCACCTTTAAGAGAAAAAACCTCTATGCCCTCATCAAAGACCAATGAAGCGGCTACATCATCCTGAGTAGATAGAGGATTTGAGGCACAAAGCCGCAAGCGAGCTCCTCCCGCCTTAAGTACGCGCATCAACACTGCCGTCTCTGTAGTGACATGGAGACAGGCAGCAATATTAATACTTTTAAGAGGCTTTTTCTTCTTAAATCTTTCCTCTATCAATTCCAGAACCGGCATTCTCCTTCGAGCCCAGGCAATACGTTTTCTCCCCTCACCCTGAAGCTCTCTGTTTCTAATATGGTATTTCATTATCTCACCTTTTTTCTCAGTAAATCCTTCCGGTCCGTTCTTTCCCAATAAAAATCTTTATCATTCCTGCCAAAGTGTCCATAGGAAGCAGTTTTAGTATAGATAGGACGCAAAAGATTTAACTCCTTTATAATACCACGAGGAGTAAGAGGAAACACTTCTCTTACGGCCTTTGATATTTTCTCCTCTGCTACTTGAGCCGTGCCAAAGGTATTTACGTTAACAGATACCGGCTCTGCTACACCAATACAATAAGCTAATTGCACTTCACATTTATCAGCCAGACCTGCCGCCACAATATTCTTAGCGATATAGCGGGCCATATAAGAAGCAGAACGGTCTACTTTACTGGGGTCTTTACCAGAAAAACATCCTCCCCCATGACGAGCGTAACCTCCATAAGTATCAACCATAATTTTTCTCCCTGTAACTCCCGTATCTGCCACTGGCCCTCCTACCTCAAAACGTCCTGTAGCATTTATAAATATCTTTGTATGTTTATCTACCAGACGAGAAGGAACAATCTTATCTATAACTAAACTCTTAATGTCACGGCGCAAATCTTTGGTCTTAACGTTGTGGGTGTGGTGAGCACCAATAATAATAGTATCTATGCGTCTGACTCTACCGCCAGCGTCATACTCTACTGTAACTTGCGACTTACCATCAGGACGCAGATATTTAAGAATTCCTTTTTTGCGTACTTCGGAAAGGCGCATTACTAACTTATGGGAAAGCATAATAGGAAGAGGCATAAGTTCTCTGGTTTCTCTGCAGGCAAAACCAAACATAAGTCCCTGGTCTCCTGCTCCTCCTATATCCACACCTCTGGCAATATCAGGAGATTGAGGCTGAACCGCCGATACCACTCCGCAACTTTGATAATCAAAGCCCGTAGCAGGGTCATCATAGCCTATCTTTCTTACTAATTCTCTTACCACTTTAGGAATCTCTATATAACAGCTAGTAGTAATCTCGCCTGCCACATAAATTATGCCACGACTTACCAAAGCTTCGCAGGCTACACGACCTTGCTTGTCCTGCTCCAGTATAGCGTCTAAAATGGCGTCTGAAACCTGATCGCAGACCTTATCCGGATGGCCTTCGGTAACTGATTCAGAAGTAAAAAAGCTCCTCATTCCTGCTCCTTTCTTTTTCTAATCCGTAGCAAATATAGATTTTGCCTTTTCCAGGCTATCCTTATGCCCAATATCAAGCCATTTTCCTTTGAAAACATAACCGTAGACTTTAGTCTTCTCGCTCAGCCATTTTATATAACTACCTGCCGCATCCCGGCTGTTTTCCTTTTTAAGATACTCTTCTATCAAACTTAGTGAGTCCTGAGGAAAATAATATAAACAAACGGAGATAAGGGTAGAGGGAGGATTTTGAGGTTTTTCCAGGAAAGATACTATTTTGTTCTCTGTATCTATCTCCGCTACACCAAATCTGCGGGCTTTATCATAATCTTCTAAATCGTACAAACCAACCGTAGGAGTACTTTTAGCATGCGCAAACTCTAAAAAACCATCCAGCCTCCAGTCAAAGATATTATCGCTACCCATAACCAGTATGTCTTCCTTAATACTCTCTTTTTCTACAGCAAAGTAAATATCTCCTACGGCGCCGCGGCGGTCCTCGACATTGGTACTACCATCATCCAGAATTGCAATCTTAGCTTTTTCAGAGTAAGCTTCTTTCCACCTCAAGAAATCAGCATAAAAACGACTGTTGCTTACTACAATAATAATATTATCTTGAGGCAAAATTTCTAATATCTTCTCCACGGTAAAATCTATAAGAGTACGGTTGCCAACAGAAAGGAGAGCTTTCGCTTTATTCTTCGTCAAAGGATAAAGACGTGTTCCGTAACCTGCCGCAAGAATTATTGTTTTCATTCGCTTAAATAACTTTTATATTTGTTTCCCAGAATCTCTTTCAGAAAATTGCGCGTGAGTTTCTCCACCTCCTTTGCCGTAGAAACTCGCATAATTTTTTCCGCTAAAGTTATGGCGTCGGAAAATTTCACCGCTCGAATAAGTCTCTTAAGTTTAGGAGCCCACGCCGGCGGAATGCTAAATTCATCAAGCTCCAAACCTAAAAGAATAAAGGCATAAAGCGGCTCTGAAGCCATCTCGCCGCACATCCCTACCTTAATTCCATGGCGGTGACCACTGTCAATAACACTCTTTATTAAACTGATAACAGCAGGATGTCCTGGCTCATAAAGATAAGCCACCTTTTCGTTGCTTCTATCTACGGCTAGAGAATACTGGATTAAGTCATTAGTACCGATACTAAAAAAGTCTGCCTCTCTGGCTAAAAAATCGCTGGTTAAAGCAGCCGAAGGAACTTCAATCATAGCTCCTACTTGAATGTTCTCATCAAAACCTATCTTTTTCTTGCGCAATTCAGATTTCGTCTCTTCCAGCATCGCCTTAGCCTGCTTTAGCTCTTCTACGCCAGAAATCATAGGAAACATTATTTTAACGTTTTTGAGTACTGAGGCTCTAAGAATAGCTCGCAGTTGAGTCTTAAAGATATCAGGCCGCGCCAGACAAAATCTTATGGCCCGCCAACCCAAAAAGGGATGTATTTCTTTCGGCATATCAGGTTGAGAAAGAAATTTATCTCCACCAATATCTAAAGTGCGTATAATTACTGTATCAGGTTTTACTTCCCTGGCGACATCAAAATAAGCCTGGAATTGCTCTTCCTCTTGAGGAAAATCTTTACGTCCCAGAAACATATATTCCGTACGATAAAGCCCAATACCCTCGCAACCCCACTCCGAGACAAGAGGAATCTCTTCGGGAAATTCAACATTAGCTGCAATCGTTACTCTTTTATCATCCAGAGTCTTAGCCGGCTCACGGCGTAAAAGAGAAAATATTTTTTTAAGCCTTGCCTGTTGAGTCCTCTTAAGTTTATACTCTTCTATAACGCGCGGCGAAGGATTAACAATAACTGTACCTTCCGAACCATCAATAATCAGAATATCTTCCTCATCAATAATCTCAGTGATATTACGCAATCCTACTACGGCAGGAATTCCTAAGGAAGAAGCAATAATCGCTGTATGGGAAGTCCGGCCACCAATATCAGTAACAAAACCTAATACATTCTGCTTGGGCAAAACAGCTGTATCAGCAGGTGACAAATCATGTGCTACAATAATTGCCTTCTCCTTTAAAGAAAGTAAGGGCTGCTCTTCTTCCTTGCCTACGAGGCGACTTAATACTCTTTTGGCCACATCGTTAATGTCAATAGCTCTTTCCTTGAGATAATCGTCTCTAAGACTTGCTAAAGCGGCTGCATATTTCTTAATCACTTCTGAGAAAGCATATTCCGCATTCACTTTTTCTTTTTTAATTTTCGTGATTACATCCTCAATCAAGGCGCGGTCTTCTAAGACTAAAAGATGGGCATCAAAAATGCGGGCATGCTCATAGCTCAATTTTTTAGATACTTCCTCCTGGAGAGAGACAAGGCTTTTGCGGGTAGAAATTAAGGCCTCTTCAAACCTTAATATCTCATGAGGAATTTCTTCCTGCGAAAGACGGCGCTTAAACACACTAAACTCTTCTCTTCCCGCTAAATAGATAGGCCCTATAGCTATACCGCCAGAAGCGCCAATGCCTTTTATCTTACGACTAGTTTTTCTTTTCATAAAACATCAACAATTCTTCTAGTTCCTGAAGTGCCTCTTCTGCATCATCGCCTTCAGCGATTAAGGTTATTTCTGTGCCTTTTTCTATCCCCAAGCTCAAAAGTTCAATTATCGATTTGCCGTTCACCACTTCCTTGCCCTTTTTTATCCAGATAGACGAATTATATTTCACTGCCTTCTGGACAAATAAAGAAGCAGGCCGCGCATGCAAGCTTTCGTTAGCCGATATTGTTATTTTCTTCTCTATTCTTGACATCATTTACCCATTTCTCATATATCTCAATAAGTTTACAAGTGAGCTTTTCTGGATCATGGCGAACAAAATCTCCTTCGCTTATTAAATCAGCCTCCACTAATTTAAAACCTATCTTTTCAATCTCTTCTCTGTCAACATTAACCAGATAAGAATCTTGACTTTGGTATTTACGGATAACTTCTTCTGCCGGCGGCATAGTATTAACCAGACAGATATCTATAGTTTCCTTAAAACTGTGTTTATAGATAGATTTTATATGGTCGGCAGCAGAAAAATTATCTGTCTCACCATGTTGTGTCATTATATTACAGACATAAACTTTAAGAGCAGAAGAGTCTTTCACCGCTAAGGCAATTTCCTTTATTAAAAAATTGGGGATAATACTGGTGAAGAGACTCCCCGGTCCAATAATTATCATATCTGCTTCTTTTATTGCCTCCAATACTTCCCGGTTAGCACGGGCATTCTCCGGGACTAGATAAACCCTTCTTATAGCCAGACCTTTCTTGGGAATTTCCGCTTCCCCTTCTACTACACTATTATCCACCAGCTCCGCTTTTATCCTTACACTATCAAGACTAGCCGGCAAAACTCTTCCTCTTATAGCCAGAATCCGACTGGATTCTTTCAGAGCATCCTCAAAGTTTCCTGTAACTTCCCGCATAGCGGTAAGGAACAAATTGCCAAAACTGTGTCCTTTTAATCCTTCGGGACGATTAAAACGATACTGAAAGAGCCTGCGCATCAATTCAGAAGCATCTGCTAAAGCCACTAGACAATTGCGGATATCACCAGGAGGGATAATATCAAAGTCTTTGCGCAAGCGGCCGGAAGAGCCTCCTTCGTCGGCGACGGTAACCACAGCGGTAATATTCTTAGTGTATTCTTTTAAGCCCGAAAGAAGATTAGAAAGACCGCTTCCCCCTCCAATAGCTACTACTTTGGGGTTCTTTTCCAGAATTCTTTCTCGATACATATAGTCGATAATGTGTCTGTCGCGTGAAGGAAGCACGGCAGAAATGATACTTCGCAAGAGCAAGATAACCCCTAGAATCAATACTCCACTGCCCAAAACAAAAATCACCAAGAAGAGAGTTTTATATTTTCCACTAATAAGAAAAAATTGCACTCCGCCAAAAATAGAAAGAGCCCCTCCCAATAAGCAAAGAAATATCCAGCGTTTCACCTGTAAACCAGGAAACAACCACGAAAATGCTGCAGGCAGAATCCGAAATAGTTTACTAATTGTAAATTTACGAAAAATCTTACTCATGTTCTTTTCTTTCTATAAGCTTAAGTACTTGTCGAGAGCTCGTGGCCGATTTAATAGCTTCTAAGAAATGTTTATCTCTAAGAAAACGGCTAATAGTAGCAAGTATCTTAAGGTGAAGACCTTCTTGAGACTGAGGAGAAATTAAAAGAAAAATTAAATATACTGGTTCACCATCTAAAGATTCAAAATCTATTCCTTTCTTATTAACACAGATGCCAATTACTAACCTAATCTTTCTTAAGGCGCCTAACCTAATGTGAGGAATAGCTACTCCCTGCCCTATAGCAGTAGAACCTAACTTCTCGCGAGCAATTATTTTGTTAAATATTTTTTTTTCTAAATCTGGCTTTATTTTTTTGTTCTTTACTAGTAAACGAATTAATTTTTTGAGAGCTCCATTGCGATTGCTTTCATTTATACCGATAAGAATATCGTCCTCTGAGAGGAAGCTACTGACTTTCATTATATAAAAATCAAAATATGGAGCGAGGGACGGGACTTGAACCCGCAACCACCACGTTGGCAACGTGATGCTCTACCAATTGAGCTACCCTCGCAGTTTCACCTGTCCCTAAAATTCTCTACCAAAAAAACCTCTTTTTTCTCTGCCGAGGGGGAGAGTTGAACTCCCACCCCGCGTTAACGGGACTGGGTTCTAAGCCCAGCGCGTCTGCCAGTTCCGCCACCCCGGCGACAACGTTCATCTTAAAACAAAACTAATCTAAAAGAACAGCGTCTATCTTTCTGTCAGACTTGCGGGCAAAAGAAATATACATCTGCTTCGCAGATACTTCTGTCCGC
>Ga0180301_10000840_pt1 | contig 24153 bp, 21 predicted proteins | sample GuaBasSediGuay16_FD_121797 | JGI IMG/M metagenome (GOLD analysis project Ga0180301, IMG submission 121797) | Subseafloor sediment microbial communities from Guaymas Basin, Gulf of California, Mexico - Guay16, Core 4569-2, 12-15 cm | ecosystem: Environmental > Aquatic > Marine > Hydrothermal...
CAATAATCGTTCTTCCATTACTAAATGTTATTTTCACGAAATTCTTGGGGGCTTTATGCCTGCTTATTCTGTCTGCTTTAACCTTAACTATCTTCTTCTCATTAATATCATATGCCATAACATATATGTTAAGATCTCTTGCTGGAAGAATCTCTGTATCTTTACCTTTAATGATATTATGTTTATACTTCTCCATTAACTTATCAACAAATTCTCCGATCTTTACTTTTGTCCCATCTGCAAGCATTATTTCAAAGTCTTTATGATAGCTCTGCTGTTCCATCGCCTCATGAATAGCGACTCTATCCTCGGCTCTCATCTTATCTATTTCATCAATACAGACGACTCCTCCATCACCTATTACAAGAGCTCCGGCTTCGAGATAGTATTCTCCTGTTTGTTTATCCCTAAGTACCGCCGCAGTATTGTGAACAACTATTCCATTGGCTATAAAGTTATGATGATTGATCACGGTAAGGTCGTAGACTACATGATTACCATTCTCTATAGTTATTGATTTTACATAATCCCATAATATTGGGGCATTAATTATGTTTTCAAGATACTTCCTATCATTTTCATCTTTTATTCTATCAATAAACCTCATAAGCCACTTTTTGGACACACTTTTATTTTTGATTACATTCAATACTTCCCTCTTTTTGAAATGTTTTAATAGTACGTTTCTAACGAGATCTGCTGGAATAATGTCTCTGGGTTCATTAGAAGCCTTAGAGGCTATTTCCTCGAGAATAGCCTTTTTTCTTGGATGTCTTGACGAGACAACTTTTGCATATCTAAGAATGCTATCATGATCTGTTATGAGTAGTTTATACTTAGCCTTCTCTCCATCAACCACTCTATTCCTTAACATAGCTTTTCTTGGCTCCTTCTTTTTAATCCTACTAAATATTCCGTATCTAAGTAAGAGTAAGTGAAGCTTATACACTAGATCTTTACTTGCGCTTGTAAACTCTATTTGTACTCTATGTTTTCCTCCATTCTCTCTAATAACAAACGAACCATTTGAATCAATTAATCCTGCTATTAATGAGCATACAAACTCTTTACTCAAAGCTGTGAGCAAGGGATTTAGGATAATTTTATCCCTAGGCTTTCTATACCCAACATTATACATCATCCTTGCCAATACTATTGAGTTGAATGTTATATCATAGACACTTGTTCTTTTATCTATATGGAGCTCCGGCTTTTTACCGAATAATTCCTCAAACAACTTAGATAAATACGCTACAGTATCTGGATCCTTAGTAGAGATCCTAACGTAGCCGTGTAACCCGTCTTTATAAATGTAAACAGTGCCGCCACCAAGTATGTATCCTATTAAGTAACCGAGATCTGGTGTTAGACCGGGTATTCTATGCTTGAAACCATTCCTATATTCTACGTACTCAATATGTTTTGATTCAAGTTTAAATCCTATAGCATCTAGAATCTTCTTAAGCTTACTAAAGAAGTGTGCATGTTTAATAAAATCGTATAGAAGGTGTTCACTTATACCTAGGTTCTTGGCTGCATCTCTTAAGGTACCATACTTTTCTCTCAATTTTTCAATAAGCATTTTTGCTACATCATCTCTTAATTTAACCTTAATGCTATCTGGCAGATCGACTAGGTCAAGAGTATCTAGTTTTAATTGTCTAGACGGCTCTAGTAATGACTTAGCTCTCGCAATAAAATCTCCTGGTTTAAGCTCAGACGCTTTAACCCATGTAAGTTTCCCATTACGTACTGTGAGAACAGGATTATCTGGTGTAAGACCGATCTCTAATCCTGACCTAGTCATTATCTTAACTATAGACTCTGACGTGAGTTTCCATGCAAGATTTGTCTCTTTATACTCTAGAGATAAACTATTGTCGTTGAATGTGACTAATTTTACACTATATGGTTTAGCTATATTAATCTCATGCTCGTTAATGACCTTATCTACTATATCACTTATAGTAGTGATCATGCCATTGTCTAGGACTATGTATGTATCTGGGAGAACACATAAGCCGGCAGCTGTAGATCCTTTTCCACTAGTGTATACTCCTCTTGGAGCTATTCTAGCCGCGTATTGGAGAAGCATTGATTTACCTATTCCGGGATCGCCTATTAATAATACATGGATGTCTCCTCGAATACGAGTACCGTCTTCAAGAACCTTGGGTACGCCGCCAAAAAGCAGTAGGGCTATAGCTTCTTTCACATTCCAGTGACCGTAAATAAATGGTGCAATACTTGCAATAATTTTTTCACGGATCCAGGGGTCTCTAGAGAGCTCTTTTATTTTCTCTTCATCCTCTCTCGTGATCTCTATTTCTTCTAGAACTTTTTGCTGTACTTCAACATAGTTTGCATCGATATACAAGCTGAAAACTACTTTACCGCTGCCTTTGCTGGCTGTAGATGTAGGAAGAACTCTAAGTATGCCTGTAACTGTTACCCTATCACCTGGCCTGGCTATTTCTACTAAATCCCCTGTTAAAATGACTTCAATGCTTCTAGGTATCTGGCCTGGAGGAATTTCCTCGGGTTTTTCCTGTATCACAATCTTTTGCCAGTCAATAAACTTTGACTTGTCTACTAGAAGCTGAAGCCTGCCCGTCTTACCACAAATAGGGCATGCAGGTGGTTTTTCTAAACGTTCACCAAGCTCGCCGAAGGGAGGCCATTCGAATTCTCCGCCACATTCCGGGTCTATGTGCTTGAATTTAGCTTTAACCATTTTTGCTTCAACACGTGTCATACGCACTACTATGCCTTCGATCGATACCTTTTTTCCGATATACTCGCTCCCAAGCTCTCTGTTCTTTATTGTTCTTAAAGGGCCTCTGAATCTGGGGTAAAATTTCTCTACAGATTCAGCATAATCAGGGTGCTCTTTCTGCAAAATCTCTTTAATGGCTTGACTTGCAGCCTCAATAGCTAGATCCGGGTAATCTTCCACTATATGAGCTAGCTCCATATCATAGACTATTAGGTCATCAAAATCTATGATTAGGCTCTTTTGATTCATTATTGCCATTGCGTTTAGTCTTTCTCTATACTTGAAAAGCCCTGTTTTTCTATCAACATAGTTGGATAAGAACTCTTTGAAGCGTTCTCTTAAATCTTCGACCCTATACTCCTTTACTTCTCTAGCACCCTCCTCAATACTCATGTTTTACTACTCCCCGAGAGAGGTCTCCCATCTAAACATTACTGGTTTATAAAACACCTTTTTCTATCCTTAGCCTCATGAGCCATTTGCTTAAGACTTCCTTTAACATACCATAAAGCAGTTTTTCTTCTTCGGAAAGCTTGCTGACAACTTCTTGGGGTGCTTCGATCATGAGTAGATTTAATATTTTCCTGACCCTAATCCTTCCTATCTTCGATAAATATTCTTCATATTTCTGTATGTCAGCAAGAATCCTAGGTTGTTTTTCTTTTTCAAGAATCTTATACAGATTCTCGAGCTCATCAACGACTAGTCTATAGAAATACGGATATAGTTTTTCGAAGACAGGTTTCCGCGATGTCGACTCTTCAGCGTATGCTATCTTAGCCAGTTTTTCCAGACCTATATCTCCGTCACGGTATTTTACTAGACCTTTTTCAGCTAGTTCTCGCGCAACCCATCTAGGTAACGTGTATTCACTTCCCTTGGTCAATTCAACTATTCCTTCAGGAAGATATATCTTGCCTATATCCTCTATAATCATTACTCTAACATAGTCTTCTTCATACTCGCGTTCCAAGATACTCAGTCCTAGTTCAAGTAATTTCGATATAAGTGTCTCATGTTTAAGTGACATGAAAACACCTAATTATGATAATTTAGGCCATGTATTATATAAGTTGATACATAAATATAAAGTCTTGTCTCAGAACATCTATAATCTAGGAGTGTAATGAGTGGGTGGATATTGTGAGCTCAGTTTTAGCTGAGTTATTGTGGGCTGAAAAATACAGGCCGAGAACACTTGATGAAATAGTAAATCAAGACGAGATTGTTGCTAGACTTAAGAAGTTCGTTGAAGAGAAAAATATGCCTCATTTACTATTCGTAGGCCCCCCAGGTACGGGTAAAACCACTGCCGCACACTGTCTTGCTCACGACCTATATGGTGAGGATTATCAGAGGTATATGCTCGAGCTCAACGCATCTGTCTCAAAGAACACGCCAATATTGGTTAGAATTAATGGTAAAGTACATAGGATTAAATTCAGCGATCTTGATAAAAAGTACTTCAGCAAAAATAGCAGGATCTATAAGCTTGGCGACGGGGAATATGTTAAGGTTGATAATCTAGAGGTCCTAACTATAGATAAGGCAAGTGGCAAGGTTAGGTGGGCTAAGGCTTCATGGATTATACGTCATAAGGTACCTTATATTGTACGTATTAGAGTCGAAGGTGGTGGGGTCTTAGAGCTTACAGGCAATCACTCGATCATCGTTATTGGTGAGGATGGTTCACTTGCAGAGAAGAAAGCTAGCGAGCTAAAGGTAGGCGATTATATACTATCATTCGTAACTAAGCTTCCCGGGGAAAGACTAGCACTCACGCTCAAAGACTATATACTAAGAGATCATAGTAGGATTAAGGCCTCTAGAACTATTGAACTAGATAAGGAAGTTTCATGGCTTATGGGCCTATATGTTGCCGAGGGATCTATAGGATTTAGGAACATTAAGAATATGGAGACATCGGGGCAAGTGATCATTACACTGGCATATCCTGAAGAAAATAGTATTGTAGACCAAGTCTTGAGAATTACACACAAATATCGTATACCTGTATATAGAGTATTAGTTTCATCAGGATTTGATAGGACAAGGTTTAGTGCTCAACAGATCAGACTACTCTATACGGCCTTAGCCAGATACATTAAGCAGGAAATCTATCAGGGAGGCACACGGGTGAGGAACAAGAGAGTTCCAAGGATAATTTACTCACTTGATTCAACAGCTAGGGAGTACTTCCTAAGAGGTGTTGCAGCAGGTGATGGGACAGGCAAGTGGGGTAAAGTAGTGAGAATAACAAGTACTTCTAGAGAACTGTTAATAGATATCGCTTGGCTTGCCAGGATTACAGGTATTGAAAGCTCTATATATGATAGGGAGGTCAGACTCATTTGGAAGGGTCCAATGAAGTATAAAAAATCAGATCTATTGCCAGCCAAGCCTTACATAGAATTCTTTAACAAAATTAGTAGAGCCATCAACATAAACTGGAAACATATATTGAGACATCAGCTATATAATGGTAAAAGAACTGTCAGTAAAGAGAAGATATTAAAAATCTTTAGGAGTATTGATGTAAATAAGTTAACCGAAGAGGAGAAAAACACTTATAATAGCCTACTATGGTTAGCCAAATCCGATCTACACGTGCTTAAAATAACGAAAATAGAGGTTGTTGAATATAATGACTTTGTCTATGACATAGCTGTGCCAAACAATAATATGTTCTTTGCCGGGGAGATACCAGTATTACTACATAACTCTGATGAAAGAGGTATCGATGTAATAAGAAGTAAGGTGAAGGAGTTTGCAAGAACAAGAGTTCCCGGGAAAATACCTTTCAAGATAGTATTACTTGATGAAGCAGATAACATGACATCTGATGCACAACAGGCTCTTAGAAGACTTATGGAGATGTATACAGCTAGCACGAGATTTATCCTAATAGCCAACTATCCCAGCAAGATCATTGAGCCTATTCAGAGCCGTTGTGCCGTTTTCAGGTTTACGCCATTAAAGAAAGAAGACGTGGTTGCTAGACTTAAATGGATAGCTGAGCAAGAGAAAGTGTCTTATGATGTAAAAGCACTTGAAACAATATACGAAATCAGCGAAGGAGATATGCGCCGAGCAATAAATATACTTCAAGCCGCTGCAGCACTAGGACATGTCAGTGTCGAAGCCGTCTATAAAGTAGTAGGTTTAGCTCATCCCAAAGAAGTTAGAGAAATGCTGAAACTAGCTCTTGAAGGAAAATTTGAAGAAGCGCGTAACAAGCTGAGACAACTAATGATAAACTATGGGCTCTCAGGACTAGATGTGATAAAGCAAATACATAGAGAAATATATAGTGATGAATTAAAATTACCGGAACAATACAAGATAATGATAGCGGATTATGCTGGAGAGATCCAGTATAGATTAGTAGAAGGAGCTGATGACGAGATCCAGTTAAACGCGTTCCTAGCAAGACTAGCTTTCCTGGGGAAAAAGTTTAAGGTCTAATTGGTGTAGCTAATGGCACAACGTATACCATGGGTCATTAAATACAGGCCTAAGAAGATTGCTGATGTAGTAAACCAAGAAAAAGCTAAATCGGAATTTGTTGCATGGTTGAAATCATGGCTCTCTGGTAAACCCACTAAAAAAGCAGCACTACTTTATGGACCCGCTGGTTGCGGTAAAACAAGTCTCGTTGAAGCAACTGCTAATGAATTCAAACTAGAGCTAGTTGAAATGAATGCAAGCGATTTCCGTAGACGCCAAGATATCGAGAGAATAGCATCAATAGCCGCGGGGCAAAGAAGCCTATTTGCACGAGGTAAAATAATACTTTTAGATGAAGTAGATGGTATTTCTGGTACTGCAGATAGAGGAGGATTAGATGCAATATTACATTTGATAGAAATAACTAAATATCCTGTAGTAATGACAGCTAACGACCCATGGGATCCTAAGTTAAAACCATTGAGAGACGTTTCTTTAATGATAGCATTCAATAGATTAAGTGAAAAAGATGTTTTCCAAGTACTAAAAAAGATCTGTAGTTTAGAAAAATTAGTTTGTGAAGACGCCGCATTAAAATTAATTGCTCGTAGAAGTGAGGGAGACCTAAGAAGTGCTATAAACGACCTACAAGCTATAGGTGAGGGTTACGGTAAAGTAACAGTACAATTAGCTCAAAATCTCCTAACTTACAGGAATAGAGAATACACGCCATTTGAAGCTCTTAAGAACATGTTTAATGCAAAATATGTATGGCAAGCTAAAGCTGCTATAACACAAACCAACCTTGATTACGACACGCTACTTGAATGGATAAATGAAAATATCCCAAGATATTATACGGATCCTGAAGAGTTGTGGAAAGCATATGAGGCTTTAAGTAGAGCTGATGTATACTTGGGTAGAATAATAAAGACGGGAAGCTGGGATCTATTACCATATGTATTCGAGATAGCAGGGCCCGGAGTGGCTTTTGCTAGAAATGTATACAAGTACAGGTGGGTAAAATTCCAGTTTCCACAAAAAATAACACTGCTTGCAAAAACAAAACAAGTTCGAGAAATAAGGGAGGGATTAGCGCGGGCATTAGCATCAAGACTACATTTGTCTAGAGCCAAGGTAAAGTCTGATGTAATACCATTCCTACACGTCATATTCAGACACAATCCCCAGTATGCAGCAAAAATAGCATTGGGTTACGACTTAACAGAAGATATGATAAAGTTCTTGGCAGGCCCCAAAGCTAATGAGGTACTTGCATATTATAGGAAGTTAAAGAAGAAATGACTTCTCCTCAAAAATAGCATTTCTTTTATAAACTTAAACACACCTATATCAGTATGTGAGTTAATGAACTCTTCTAGGAGATCCATATATTGTATTGAAGTAAATGGGTAACTAACGTGAAATAAACATAGTCTATTCGGATCAGCTAAATACTTTAATCTCAAATAACAACTCATAATTCTTCTTATCTCCCTCCTAAGAAAGCTTTCGGAACCAAAAAGTAAAGAGCAATTATTTCCCATGAATATAGCTTTACAAATAACATGCCTTCTCCTAGACGGGGATATACAGTTGATAATTCTATCTCTATCGAAAACAGAAGTCCTTCCTAAATAATACACATAATATCTCCTTCTAGCCCACATACGCGCATTAAAATCCCATGGCACATCAAGATATCCCCAAGCCATAATTTTTGGACCCAAATATTTGTTGATAATATGTATGACTTCGTCACTAGATTTTCTCGAATTAAATGATATAACCTGATAAATTGCATGAACTCCTTTATCTGTTCTCCCACTAGAACTATAGTCTACTTTTGGATCAGAGAACCTGTCTTCTATGACATTATTTTTTAACAAAATATTCTCAATAAAATTCTCTATAGCTTTGCCATGAGGCTGTCTCTGAAATCCCTGAAAATATTTTCCATTATAAGCTATAATTAACGCTATTTTCTCGAAGCCCATAATTTACCCTTTAATCTATATAACCTTAGTCTTCCAAACCTCCTCTCTTCCACAATACCTTTTTGAACTAACTCGCTTAATCTTTTGATCACGACATGGTAGTGTAGACCTGTAAGACGAGCTATTTTTGTAGCGTTTATTTCACCATACTTTTCCAAGAGATCTATTATCATTTTATGAGTTTTGTCTTCAACGAACTTTTTACTCATGATTATATGTCTGCCCCAATTTTCCTTTTTCTAACAAGATCCTCGACGAATCTTTCTAGCGTATCCAGAGGCCCATACCTGATGCTTAGTAGTGTAGTTCTACCTCTTTGTCCCTTACCACTCGTCTTAGCATCTATTATGGACGCTCTTTTTAAGTTCATAACATACTCATATACCTGTGTATGTTTTCTAGGAGCCTCCCCGATCATTTCACATAGCATGTTGTATTCTTTTTCGACATCACCTATTTTTACATAAGGTTGTTTGACTCTTTTTAGCTGCCTTATCAACGCCCATAGAACAAGTAACTCATGTAATGGGAGATACAGGATAGCTTCAGAAACCATTGTTACTTCCGGCGAGATTGCTGAAACAGCTTTTCTTACATGCTCTATCGTTACTTTTAGAGAGCCTTCTTTTTCAGCAGCTTCACCTGCAAGCATTAATAACTCTAAGGCAAATCTCGCATTACCTTTACCTCCTTTATCGACGCCCTCTAATTCAGCGATATATTTTAACACATCGTCATCAACCACCCCCTCATAAAATGCTTGACTAGCCCTATATACCAATATGTCATAAAGTTCCTTGCTTGAGTATGGATTGAATCTAATGATGTGTTTAAGCAAGTAACTTTCTGTAGCACTATCAAGTAACGATAAACTAGAAGTACTTCTTGTAATGAATATAAAGTTTAGTCTTTTAATCATATCAGCATACTCATCATATGTACGGACAAGGAAGTATACAGCATCACTACCAGCTATACTAGCAAAATAGTCAAACTCGTCTAAAGCTATAATCGCGTACATGTTTTCCTCATCAAGATAATTCAATATTGCCGTATACATCTCTTGAACAGACAAGCCTCTTGAAGGCAAAGGTACTTCAAGCTGTCTAGCTATCTCTAATACCACATTATATAATGTTCTATTTCGATGACAATTTATGTGCACATACCTTATATTAACATGATGTTTCTGTCTCGCGAGTCTTGTAAAATCTCTACCAAACACTCTTGCCGTAGCAGTCTTTCCCGTACCTATGCTGCCAACAAGCAATACTTTTTGAGAAAAACTTCCTGGGCTTGTAATTAGATGCTTGAAATTATTCACAAGTTCACGTAATTGTTCTTCTCTATGCGGGAGCTTATCCGGCAGAAATTCTGGAGCTAGACTCTCTTTCCCTTTAAATATTGAAGGTTTACCAAGTTCCCCTTCTATAATTTCCCATGTAGGTGGGGGCATTACTTTCGCCTCACTACTCAGTAGAACCCTATTTAAGTAGTGTTATTTTAAAATAATCTACTCGCGTGAACTCTATCAGAATTCTTTTCAAGAAAAGATACTCCAATCAAATCTCCTACAGACTCTACGTAAATACAATATTTTGCGTCCTTAACAACCCTAATACCTCGTGAGAGAAGCGCTTTTCTCAGTGACGACCAAATCCTACTACTTAAACCCCTTATTCCACGAATTGTTATTTTTAGGCAAACTTCACTTATTTTGTCTGGCAGTAATTTTATGGCTTTATCCACGATTTCATCAACATTCTTACTTACAATTATTTGAAGAGGTACTACTCTTTCGACAAAACCATATTCTCCTGACTTTATCCTCCTAAATAGCCTGTTTAAATCCTCCTTAGATCTTACTATTAAGACTCCTTTGAATCTCGTTTTCTCGATCACAATATTGGGGTCTATTTCAAAAAGGGCATTTCCTATTTCTTCTTCACACAATTCTTCATTCCCCGGCCTACAGGTAACTATAATGTGGTTAAGCGACCCCATGTTCTTCAACCAATAATTCACCTATCTCTCTATCCACCTGATACCGGGGGAAGTATTACCACTTCATCATTATTTCCAAGCCTTTGATCATTTTTAACTGGCTTACCATTGACTAATATTATGAGCCCTCTAGTATCAGTATCTTCGCTGAATAACTCTCGAAGAAACCCATATTTTTTACACAAGTAGTCAATCAAGTCCTTAATATTAGAGTTATCACTTAACTCTATGTATTCATACTCCTTACCCAGCTTCTCTTTGAGCCATAGCAAGTACCTAATCCTTATCTTTAACATACTTTAAACCTAAGCGGTCTTTTACTAAATAAATTCTCGTTACATAGCTCTTCCTTAAGCTTTTTATACATTACTTACTGTCTGTCACTAATACATAGGATTATTCCATGAACCCTGGTTACTTGGAAACTATATTGTAGACTACGGCTCTCTTATCTTATTAATCAAGTCAAGTATGTGGATCCTATAATTTGGTCTAGGAGCAAGTGTTCTAGCGCTTCCTGGACACTTGTTAACACACAAGCCGCAGCCCATGCACCTGTCGTTGACGAAAGCTTTACCGTTTCTTTCTTCAATAGCATTGAAATTACAGACTTCAATACACTTACCACAGTTTCTGACACCACGACATTTCTCTGGATTAACGATAGCTTTGTACGGCCCCGGCGCGATCCCTTCTCCTGTAACCAAGTATGCTTTTGTTGGAACACAGTAACGGCAGTCACAATTACATATAACGAACGTCCATTTACTACTTCTCATACAAGCATATATCTCGTGGACAAGCCCGTATTCCTCAAATTTACGAAGCAGTTTAAGAGCCTCATCAGCCGTGATCTCGTGGTATTCCTCGCTGATCTCCCTATAGATCTCTGCTCCATAGAGAATAGTCATATCAGTCATCATAGGCTCATCATTAACACCAAGAGCTTTCTTACATACACAAGGGCCGATAGCTATATGGCCTTTACCAGTCCTGCCTATGAACTCTATTATCTTCTTTGCAGTGTTGTAGTCTATCATGACACCGTGTGGTAGAAACCAGAGTATCTTGGCGAGGCCTTTGAGCAGTGCCTTACCTATCCTGTTTCTAGCGAAAAACCTTGATCTAAGGATCTTGTCTAAGGTTCTTAATATAAATGGTTCTAGACGAGCATATAGCTTATGGAGTTCGTTGGATCTTAGATTCTTTGACAACATCGCCATCGGCTATGATATGTAGTAACGTGAACAAGAGAATATAGATCAGTGCTTCTTGGACAATACACAGCAATATTAGACACCATAGAGTTCATAAAATCACAATATTATGTTCTAGGCTTAGAATTAAAAACTAGTATGATTTTTACTAATAGTATCAAAGGAAGTGTCTACCATTAATATGCTTGAATTTCGGCCTATTGCAGAGAATTGATAAAAACATTAGGTTCCTAAGAATATGTAGCGTTTAATGGCTAAGTTTAATATATCCACTTAACGAATACAAAACTGTAGCTAGGCAATAACTTTATGGTGATATGTTTTAAATGAATATAAAAGAGATCCTGTCTTCAAAAGAGGGTTTAAACCTAGTTATGGGGGATGCACTCAGAATTCTAGCAATGTATCGTAGACTATGGCTTTCAGAGCTATACGCCGAAATGACTAGTTTAAGCCTAACTTTAGGAGAAAGACCTTGCTCTATGAAAGACTTGAAGAAAGCTATTGAAAAACTCCAGAAACTAGGACTTGTTAAATATGAGAAGAAATTACACTCTATGGCTATTCGTGACGTTATAGAAGAACCATTAATTTCAATAAATCTAGAGCCAACACAGCTTATACATATCTTAAATGATGAGAGATTTAAGAGGTATCAAGCAATTAGATACGAGATATTTAAGCTTAAATAAGCTCTTTGTCTTCAAAACCACCTTAAATCTTTATTTTAAGTAAGAATACAGGTAATGGCGACATTACTTAGATTTATATTTTTCAATAATTTCAGCAATTTTGGGGACACTACGAAACGGTATTACAAAATAGTGCTCAACACCATCCTTATCAATAACCCGTAGTAGCGGCAAAGGCCTATTGAAATATGTATGTGTCAAAGTAGCAACAGTGATCATTGCTAGTGTAAAGATCGGTAGAAATATCATAACCATAGTTGCTGTTTCTTCAGGACTATAAGGGTATAGGAATACAATGAGTACTATAAACAATACAAAAAGTATGAAGAATATCAATACTAGTATAGAATACACTTTATGAAATCTCGTCATAATCCTTCTTACTCTAATATCGACATGCCTGAACTTATAAGTAAACTCTTTCCCGTCTTTAGTGCTGACCGTAATAGTATTACCTTTAATAACTATGTCCTTTAGAACGCCTTCTGGTGCTACAAACTTGTTGGCACTACTACTATAAGACAAATATTACACCAAGTTAATAATCTGTTACCTGCTACAAATTATATTTTACAAGATCATTAAAAACATGAAATATTGGTTATTATTGTCAACGTAGATCGTTCTCCAACTTTATCGGTTGTTTTTCAGAAAACAGAGGTTTTTCTTGAATATAGTTTTTCTTGAGTCTTAATGCTTCTTCGGCTTTGCTTAACTCTATACCTAAATAAAATGCATGAGAAAGTTTAGATACCAACCCCATTTTAAGGATCATGTTCTGTATTGCACGCGCTGTCTTCCCTCTTATTAGTATCTTCCCTTTTCTCCCTATATAGAGGGCCTCAATTACCCTATCTGTATAGTTAACCCTTATTTTAAAGATCCCCATAGGGTCGATTTCATAAGTGTACTCCTCTTTAGCATTTACTATTACTGCGCCTTCTTTTTCGAGCGGTGTTATTTCTCTCCTCTTATCTTTTAGAATAAGGAGGTCTATCCCTAGGTCTTTGGGTGGAGTTTTTCTCATTAATGCTAGTGAAGCCATTTGTGCAGCGATCTTGGTTTCGCGGACAGAGTCTTGTGCTTTCGTGCTTTTTTCAACAACTAAAAACAATGGGACCCCTATTTCTAGTAGCAATATAGTTAAGAGAGCATTTACTCCATGGCTATCAGCATCAATAAGTTCAGTCACATTACCTATGCCTGCAAGCAATGGTATATCTTTTATCTTTTCTTTAAGCATCTTGTATGCTAGTAGAGAAGAAAATGTATTCCTTACTATAGGAGGCTCTAGAATAGGATCAGCTATAATGGTCTTTATACCTAAATTCCTTGCTTTATCAATAAGCTTTGATAAAAGACCCACTTTTTCCAACGGGTTTTTCGGAAGATAATTTGTCCTCGAATCATAGGGTATTAGAACCACTGGTACTTCACTAATGTATTTATAAACGTGTTCGATATTACCGTACTCTATGCTTAAAACCATGTCTACTCCAGCTTGTATTGCTGATTTAATTTCGCTGGGAATTATGGAGTCTATGGCTATGGGTTTTCTTATATGCTTTCTCAGGTATTTGATAACTTTGTATACTAGGTCGCTATGGGGATTACCTGCTTCGAACCCAAGACTAATTATGTCAGCACCCTTTTCAATAAGCTCGTGTGCTTTATTTAGTATATCATCTACGCTCATTAAATGGCAATCACTTATTTCAGCTATTATTCGTATTGGCGGGGGATCTATTGGTATTTTAACATTACCTATAATGATATGTTCTTTACTATCAACAGCTTTCTCTAAGTCGATTAGGATACTCTTGTTGAGGCGAAGAATCTCGTTTTTTATAATCTCGTCTGCAGGCTTTTCACTCGACAAGATCTTTAACGGATCTTCTAGACTAAGTATTACTGGAATGTCATATGCATGTAAAGTTCCTTTCACAGCCGGAATACCTATTGTCTCTTCAATTATTTTCGCAGAGCCTTGAGAATAACCTGGGATCAAGATCAAGTCGTACATGCCCTTTCTAATCCCAAGGGCTTTCAAGTTTCTCGCAATAAGTTCTGTTGAAGCTAAGGCGGCTACTGTTATAGGTAGAGAAATAACATCGACTTTATGCACTGTCTTTGTTTTCGAAACAATATCTTTTATTAAAGGCTCAGCTAATTTACCTGTAACTATGAGTATTCTCACGCACAGCACCTAAGTTTTAATTCACTACATCTAGGTGGTTTAATGTATATTGCATGGGCTATAACTGGGGGAGGGACTTGGATCAGGGAAATAGTTGATGTAATGAAGGTTTTGAAGAAAGAATATGGTGTAAAAATAACGGTCTTGTTCAGTAAATGGGGATATGAAGTAGCCCGTATATATGGTGTTCTAAGAGAGATCTCGAGAATAGCGTCTGGAGAATACTATGAGGAAATCTTCATTGAAGATAAGGGAATGTATTATATTGGGAGATTAAATAGGAGAAAATATAAAGTCCTAGTAATAGCTCCTGCCACATCAAACACTATAGCAAAAATGGTATATGGAATAGCCGATACCCTACCTACGGCGGCATACGCACAGGCGTTGAAGAGTAATATACCTGTCGTCATTCTACCTACAGACATACCTAATAAAGATGGCTATATTGTAACAAGAATACCGTGTTATGTTGATAGAAGTTTATGCAAATACGAGGTAGAAAAAGAATGTATGGCTATGAAGCATTGTCCACAACACGCTATATTGTTATACAATGAAAAACCCAGGATCCTTCTAGAAAAGTGCATTGGCTGCGGTTCATGTATACAAGCATGTAAATATAATGCAATAAAATGCTGGGAAGAAATAATGATTAAACCTAGAGAAATAGACTTAAGTAATATAAATAAGTTGAAAAGGATCTCCAACACTTTTGTTGTAAGTAATATAGAAGAATTACTTGATACAATTAAGAAGTTATTGGAAGTAAGATAAAGGAATGTACTAAAAAGGAGCCGAGATAAGGATGGCGGATACGAATATGGAGCATATTATAGAAGCACTAAAAGTAGTCAAAGAGATCCTATGTAGACATTCCGGCATCTATAACTTGGAGTGTAGCTTAGTTAATGACTTAGAAGAATGTTTTCCAGACAAGTGTTCTACTTTCTGCATATATGCTTTATTGAAGCTTTTGTATGAGACAATACTACAGAAAGCATACTACATTCTTCAAGATATTTCCGAAGAAGATTTTTACAAGATTATTAGGAAAAGAACAAAAGCTTATGCAAGTTTTAAAGCAACTATGATAACCAGGCTTAAAGGAGTTAATGGAGTTTTCAAAAAGAAAATACTTAAAACATATCTCAAGGTCTCTCAGTACACTCACCCCTCAATTACAATTCATAAGGCTTATCCTAGGTTAGATTACGAGCTTATCTTAACAATACTAGATCACATAATATATTTTGAAATACTCATTAATAGAGAAAGAGTAGCTTCAAAGGCTAATAGGTTAAGAGACCTTATTTGTTCCTTAGGGTTAATGAAGTCATGTAAGAAACTATCTTCTATTAATGAGTAGACTCTGGTTTTTAGCGTTGTGTAAGAGAGCATATGTGGCAAAAATAGTTGATTATTTATTGATGTCGAATTATAGATTCATGTATGTTTGTTAGAATAAAATTTTATGGGAAATTAATTACATTTTGTTGATAGGGTTGCCTAGTGGTTATAAAAGCTAGAATAATCCCAGATAAAACGATTATAATCATAGATGATGACCAAGTTAAGGTTAGAGAATTGGTTAAAAAAGCCGGGTTTGATTTTGATGAAGTTATTGTTATTGTTAATGGACGTATAATCGATAACGAAGATTTTAGTGTAAGTGGAAAAGATGAAGTCATGATCGTGAGAGTTGGTACTGGAGGATAGATTTTATGAAGAAGGTTACAGTATCATTCTTGGCTAGAGCAGGAGGAATCATGAGTAAATATTAGTCACGTTAGAATTACCTGAAAACGCGACTCTACAAGATCTGATTGAAGAAATTGGTAGGAGATATAGTCCTAGGTTTGCAAGAGGGTTCAAAGAGAGAAGACTTATATTCACCATAACTGTTGATGAATGCCTATAAACGACCTCAAGCATCCTTTAAGAAATGAATCTAGAGTCGTATTTACAACACCTGAAATGAGAGGCTATGCATGATTGTTAAATCATACATTTTCACTCTTTCCAAATCAGTTCATTTATCGCTGATAAAATACTGTAAGCTAGAATGAGGGTGAGAGCATTAAGTGTATAACATATTTCGTTCACCCGTTATGTCTCTCAAGCTATAATGTGGTAAAGAGTCTTGAGAAATCAGGTTTTCTTACAAAGATCAATTTAGTAGATGTGTCAAGTAATGTAAAAGAATTGTTTAGCCTAGAGAAACCTAGAAAGACCGTAGGCGGAGAACAGTGCCTGGCTTAATGATATACTGAAGAAGTTTAATGCATCATAGCTTCTTTAATAAATCTCTTATATGTTCTCTTACTAGAGAGCCCATGGGTTTTCCTAATACCTTATTTGTCAGTCTACAAAAAGCACATAATTCGCCGCTAGATGCCAGTCCACAAATCTTACACTTATGGAACTTGCCTTGAGGCTTAGGATATTTCTCAATATTCTTGACGAGTTTTCTGATAAAGCTTATCTTAAATCCTGGGAAACGTTCTTCAAGTTCACTTAGCTTATTTCTTATCATGTTGTCGAGAGTATCAAACCTTACATGAGGACACTCGTCTTTGACAAACTCTATTTTATTTGCTAGAACATAGACTAGAGACTCTCTCTCATAAACTTCATACAAGGGCCTGATCTTGGCCGCGACAATATCATTAACGCCATCAATTTTTGGAGCTAGTTTGCTAATAGCTTCTAAGTTTTGGTTGACGAATTCTTTGAATACGTATGTTGCCATATCATCTAGGTTATGCCCTGTTGCAATAGCGTCTGCTTTAAGCTCTATAGCTGCAGCGTTCATTATATATCTCTTTACAACACCACATACACTACACGCGGGTCTTCTAGCTTTTGATGCCAACTCCGGTATACCTGCACCCAATATTTTCTTCAATTCAATTAATATTAAAGGAATCTTTAGAGACTGGACTACGTTTCTAACTACACGTTTACTCATTTCACTATACAAGCCTATACCAAGGTCTATATGGAAGAGATATAGTTCGAACCCTATTATTTTACTAATTTTGTTTAGTATGTAAGTTGCCGTGATACTATCTTTTCCTCCAGAAACAGCCAATAGGATCCTCATGTCTCTGCTAATAAGCTTATAACGTTTTATTGTCTTTAAGACCTTGTTCTCAATATATTCGCTGAAATGGTCTCTACACAAACTTAGCCTAGCATATGGGATCTTGATTACAGCTTTCCTACCACAAACATTACATCTAGCCACCTGAAGCCACCCTATAAACCTCGATCACATCTCCATCACTTATTTCATCGTCCTCAGTCAACACAACCCCATTCTTTACAGCGACAAAACCACTTGATGGCACACCATACTCTTCCCCCAAAAACGTCAAGAGCTCTTGTACACTTATAGTATCTTTACCACTAAACTCTACTGTCTTAACTTCTCTACCCGGAATAATAACAATCTTAACCTTCATTAACCTCGCCACCACTCTCCACGACTACACTTATTACATGTACCACAAAAGAATTCGTAGCCAAGCTAAATATAACTATAAGTGCCCGGAATTAGAGGACAGTATTACACAGTCGTGAGCATTTTAAAAGTTTCATGGCCCAAATATTATTAGAGCCCAGAATACCGTTCTTTCACGCAAACATCGGCTCTGCTTGGAGAAGGGGGCCCTTCCGCGAAGTAGCTGGTATGTGTTCTAATGAATACTTAGCGTTAGGGGTTTCTCGGAAAATTTTATGTACAACCCCCTTTTATGTAAATTTATTGAGATTGATGCCTGAGCCTTTGGTGTTTTTATGAAAAGAGCTGTGGGATACGTGAGGATATCACAGCCAGATGAAGATCCTAATAACCAGCGATATGTTATTGAGAAATGGGCTAGGAATAATAATTATGAAGTAATCTTCATGCCGCCTGAACAGGTAACTGGCGAAGAGGATCCATTGAAAAGACCAGTATTTAGAATAGCTATAGAATTCGCTAAAACAAATAATATCGACACGATAATAATGACTGATATAATGAGGTTTAGTAGGAGATATGAATATACTATAGAAAGGCTAGCGGAATTAGCTTCTCAAGGAATCAAGATCGTGTTTGTTAATACTCCGCTACCAACACTAGACGAGTTCTACAAGAATATTGAAAGAATCTTTACAGACTTTAGTGAAGACAACCCATATATGAAGACTATGTCTAAAGCGATAAAAGACATAATGTTGTCAATAATAAAATTAGCTAATGATATGATGCTTAAACTATACGCTGCACAGTCGGAAGCGTATCTCCAGGAAGTTCGTATGCGTGTTAAGTCAAAAATGGCTAAACTTAGAGAAGAAGGAAGAATCTATCATAGGCCGAGATTGATACACTATATAGCATTATACTATAGTGGTAAAGAAGAGTTCAAAGAACTCACCCAAGAAGACGTAGAAGAAGCTAAGAAACAAGTCGTAAAAATATTAAAACCATATGTTGACCTAAAAGTTCCCCTTTATCAAATCGTAAAAATATTCAGAAATAGATTTGCCGACGTGTATAGAGAATACCCACAGGCACCTAAATCCTATGACGCAATAAAAAGGCTTCTCAAAGACATAGGTCTCTGTGAAAGAAAATAAAACATGGTAATGAAATCCTAGTAAATAAAAATCCAGGGCCTCTCTCTTAAAACAACATATCCCAGTCTTTTATAGACACTTATCGCTATAGAGTTTTCCTTATTAACGTGAAGATATGCCTCTGCACCAGAAGCAACGGCGTCCCTAGTTATTGCTGACGTAACCATTTTCCCATAGCCAAGTCCTCTATATTCTGGGTGAGTGAATACATCCCCTATAATCCATATTTCGGGCAAGGCTATGTACCTACAGGCGATTGCAACTAGTTTTGAATCTCTAAACACGCCATAATATCTCCATTTTCTGATGATGTTTTCTGCAAAATCTTTACTAATTTCTCTTCCCTGAACCTTTTTCAACTCGATGAATTGTTCTATGTGATGTTTTGGATCAAGTCTTACTGCTTTTTGAGGATTATAGGGCCTAAATAATTCTTCATTAACAAACATGTCAAGAAAAGTCTCAACCCTAAATTCGACATCTAATCTCTCTAGGAGACCACTAATCTTCGCTAGATCCTGGGAATGATATAGTTGGACAATAGTCTCTGTTTTCCTGGAGACAACTTCTTCGATAAAATGTTTAAAGCTATCACTATAACGCCATAAATGAACACCAATAGAGTTAGGCCCGTACCATACCAGCATATACGCTTTAATTTCTCCTAATTCATTAACATCCATATACAAGTCCATACTATCTAGCTCATACAGGAGGTCATAGAATACGTAGGCGTGATCGTAGTGGTTTTGCTGATATAATGAAACTATAGAACGATATGTCATGTAGTCTAGTCCTTTTAAATTTTTCAGCAAGACGAGACCAACCTAGTGTTAATAAGCATAGAGGTAGGTTAATAAGATAGTGTCTATGAATAAGCTATTATCATTGACAGAACCATGATAGCTAATAGTATAGTGAGGAATGTTATTGATAAGAAAAGGTATATACTCAGCTCATATCTTTTCGTAGCAACATTCTTTAAGAATTTATCTATGTATGCTATGAGAAGTCTCCAAAAAAGTTCATCAAGATATATATCGTTCTTGAAAGTCTTGTTATACATGTTTACTAGCGCTGATACGATACGATTACCTATCACATGTAATCTTGATATAGTAATAGATGCGCCAACTATTGAGAAGCTAGTTTTTGAAGACGCTACATTATCGATTGCACGTTGAAGCGAGTGAGACCTTTGGAGTGCTTTAGGGACGAATTCAAGCATCTCATTAATAGTGTGCTCTATACGTATGTATTTTTCATAAACTCTATGGGATACTGTATTGAGATGTTTAAAGAAATTCTCAAACAATACTATAATATTATGGAAGAACTTTCTTTCTATCTGATACATTGATGCAATCTTCTTTTTCAAGATCATGTATTCTTCAATGATTTCATATTCTATTCTTTTAGCTATTTTTGAGCTAGCAAGAGAAACTATTACGGTTGAAGCTATTATTGCCGAGAACAATATTCTTGCAAGTGCTATTGATAAGTGATTACCTAGGATAGGTGAAATAAGTACTGGTATGTAGTAATCCAAGTTGACGACTTCTAGTATAGTGGATGGATTAATCCCTAGCACACCAGTGCTTACATTAATTAATAGCCGAATCACCATCATAGGAATTAGTCCCAGTATTAGACATAGCATTGAGAGAAGTCCTTGCCCTATAAGCATCGAATATGGTAGTTCATTGCTATGTTTAAATAGGTGCTTAATATCCAGTTCGGTCCACATAGTTCGTGTGAACAACTCTATTAATGAGAACAATGTAACTAGACTCGTAACTAAGGTGATTATCCCAGCCAATACTATTAGATGCTTGCCCGACAATATTGTTATTAAGTAAATAAGCCACTTTGAGAAGAATCCACTAAAAGGAGGTACGCCAGCCATAGAGAGCGAGGCTATAAGTATCGATAATGATGTAAATGGCATGGTCTTTGCGATACCTTTTAGCGACAAAATGCTATGAGTATTAGTCTTATATAGTATCGATCCTGCACTAAGAAAGAGTGAGGCTTTAAAAATAGCATTGTTTAGTAATTGATATAAACTAGCCATAAATGCTAATACGCCAAGTATCGTATAGGGCTCCTCCATGGTGAAAAACAAGACACTCAAGCCGATACTAAACCAAACATAGCCCATGTGCCCAATACTATAGTATGATAATATTCTCTTGTATTCGTGTTGGCTTAAGGCAAAGATCGTACATAATGTTATCGTTATTATGCCGAGTATTGTTATGGTATATCCGATTACAACGTTGTGTGGAACGTAGAGGAACAAGAATCTCATTAGGCTATAGAATGCAACATTATTCATACCACTAGAGATTAGAGCAGAAATTCCACTTGGAGCCGTTAATTGTGTTTCAGGCATCCAGAAATGAAATGGAAAGACCCCAGTCTTGCTACCGCATCCAATCATTAAAAGCAAGTAGAGCAATATGTCCTCCTCAATCTTGCCAGGTAGCTCTAAGAAATCTAGAACATGATATTCATAATGCATTATAAACAATGCTAGCGTCAAAGGTAAAGTACTGAACACATGCATTATTATAAAGTATCTGAATCCAGCCTTACGTGTTCTCTCAATATCATGTTCCCAGACAATTAACAGATATGAAATAGATGTCATTATTTCCCAAAAAACTATGAAAGATATCATGTTTCTAGATAAAATAATCATTATCATTGATAATACGAATATATTATGGAGGAACCCATAAAGCCATCCATGCCCTAACCTAATATACCTCTCCATATATCGTGGAAAATAAAATGCTGTAGAGATCCCTAGAATCCCTAAGACTGCTAGCATGAAGGAAGATAATTGGTCAATAAATATAGGTAGACCTAGTACATCAAATATAATCAGTTGACTACTTGTTGATAGAAACATAACTGATGAAATAAGCAGTATCATTGAAGCAAGTAATGAGAAAACTGCAGAGATATTTAACGCCTTTCTATACTCTTTGTGAAAAACAATACCAACTAAACTTGCCAACAAATAAAGCATTAATGATAGCTTGATTAATGTTATTATCATATTATACTCCATCGTCATATACTGTTTTTATTAATCACAGAATTCCACCTAATATAACTAATAATAAAGGATAAGATATAATTGATAAGATTACGAGAAAGAGTGTAGAGTAAAAGATACTCTTCGGTAAAGGCCTTATTGGCTTAGGTGCGCCTTCCGCTAAGAAGTAGTCATGAATTATTGTCAGAAATATTATGAATACTAAACACCAGCTGATTAACAAGAATAGTCCTAGCCAGAAATTATATGCAAGAGTTTTGAGTACAACATCATGTTTGCTTAAGAATAAACTAAATGGTGGCACTCCTTCTAGCGCAAATATCGCCAATATTAGCAAGTATACCAACGACTTATTTGTATGAACAAGCCCCTTAATCTCCTCAAGCTTTTTCGTTCCATAGCTATAGATTAGACCTCCAGACAATATGAATACAGATGCTTTAGCGACACCATGACTTAAGACATATAGACCCAATAATATCTCGGCTTCTTCTAAACCAATCATATAACTTACTACAATAAACGTCATCCAGCCAATATTATCTATCGTTGACCAAGCAAATAGCCTCTTAACATCCTTCTGTATAGGATACATTAGAAAAGCCAGCATAATGCTTAGCACAGATAATGTTACCGTAGTCCAAACAAACCATTCGGGTATGCTTATTACAGACAAAGACAATACTCTTGCAATTCCATATATACCGAGTTTAACCATGCTCCCTGAAAGTAATGCTGATACAGGTGATGGAGCAGCAGGATGCGCTTGTGGAAGCCAGAAATGAAAAGGAAATAATCCAGCTTTAGTCCCAAAACCTATTAATGCCAGGATAAGAATAAACTCAAAAAGTTCATGTTGAATGTGATCAAAGCTGTAGGTATTCGTGGCATGTCTTATGAGCATGAATAATAAGAGTAATGGTGTAGTACTAAAGACATGCATTGTAATAAAATAGTTTCTACCCACCTTAAGAATTTCTTCGTCCTTGTAATCATATGTTATAAGGAAATATGAGATAAGGGTCATAACCTCCCACAAGAATATAAATACGATCCAGTTTCTAACCATAGGTATAAGCATCATTGTTACTACAAACAATCCTACAAGACTATAGTAGGGTATTCTAACACCCTTCAGCTCATAAAGTTCAATATATCTCGTTGAAGCAACTAAACAAGCTATACCAATCAAGCCTGCATTAATTATGAAGGGTAATGACAAGGTGTCAATAGAGATCTTTATGCCAAATACATCAAACTCCATTCTATGAATGAACATGTATAGTGCTGTTATAGTAAGTGCCGCTATAATGAACGAAGCCACTGATGCCTTAATTACTTTGCCCAAAGAGTTCTTCCCTCATAAAATCCGATACGCTCGACCAGAGGGTATGTAAAGATAGGCGAAATTACGGACAATATTATTAGGGTTATTATTGAATACTTCATCAGTTTTGGTAGACTTAGCTTCATTTCTAAACTAGAAGCCGAGCCTTTAAATACAGTTTCTTCAATCCACTTCAATACTGTGATAAAGAATATTGTTGAATTCATTAGCATTATTAGCACTAGGATAAAAGGTATAGGAGACAGTACTTCTGAGGCAACGGAAATTATGTATAGCTTGCTAAAGAATATCGCAAGTGGGGGAATACCTGTTAATCCAAACAATGCTGAAATCCAGGCAATAGTAATGATCTTTGATGAATTTATAAGCCCCTTTACCCTACCAATACTGTGTTCTCCATAAAGATACCCGAAGACACCTGCTGTTAGAAAGCCTAAACCCTTAATATATGCATGGCTTGCTAACTGAAACATTGATGCACGCAGTCCCTCGGATGCCCCTAATAGAGAAAATGATAACGCTATATACATTATCATAGACTCGCTTATAGTTGAATACGCCAACAGTCTCTTTGCATCTCTTTGGATAGGATACATTATCATACAAATAAACCCGGTCAACCCCAATATTATTGCCAGTATCAATAATGCTTCATAACTAACAATATTAGAAAACTGAACTATTCTAGCCAATAAGTAAACACCCATCTCTATCATAGCAGCTCCATGAAGAAATGCTGACGCAGGTGTTGGTGCCACCATTGCATCTGGGAGCCATGAGTA
>Ga0180301_10000841_pt1 | contig 24137 bp, 20 predicted proteins | sample GuaBasSediGuay16_FD_121797 | JGI IMG/M metagenome (GOLD analysis project Ga0180301, IMG submission 121797) | Subseafloor sediment microbial communities from Guaymas Basin, Gulf of California, Mexico - Guay16, Core 4569-2, 12-15 cm | ecosystem: Environmental > Aquatic > Marine > Hydrothermal...
GCACGGAAGCGATACAAGAGATCTGGGGTGTTGGCGAATCCAGAATACCAGTGATAATCCAGAATATAGGGATCAAACTTGGGGGACATGTTTTTGATTCAAGAGTCGCATGGGCACTCATCGAGGAGGTGCCGCCTCTATTGGGACGGATGGATGTCTTCGATGAGTTCGAGGTAATATTCAAACAGAATGAAAAGAAGGTTGTGTTCAGGAGGTAAAATTTGAGATGAGAATGATAGTTGGAGCGTTGATTGTGGTAGGAATACTGGCTGGAACGATCGCTAGTGTGCAGGCGCAAGAGGCTGACTCCGGGCTGGTTGCGATATGTCTACGGAGGAAAAGAAGATGAAAAGAATCCAATTTCACGACCGCGAAAGAGAAATCAACGAACTCATGAAGATACTGGACGTGGAACCGTCCTTAATCACCTTTATCTACGGACCGATCAACAGTGGGAAGACCACGATGATCGACCATCTGATCAAAAAATTGCCAGAGGATTATGTCTTTTTCTACGTTAATCTACGTGGTAGGTTTATTACTGATTATGAAGATTTATTAAACGTTTTATTTGAAATTTACGAAGGAGATGTGGTTAATAACGTTACCGAGTATGCGAAATCGATATTAAAGGATCTAGGTGCAGTTAGTGGAATTCCAATACCAATAAATCTGTTTGAACAAATATTTGAAAAAAAAGATAAAAGTAAAGATGTGTTTAAATATATGGAACAGTTCTTTATAGAAATCTCAAAAAAACGTACACCAGTCCTGATCATCGATGAATTGCAGGTGGTAGGAGACATAAAAATCAATGGATTATTGATGTACAAATTATTTAATTTTTTTATTCGATTGACCAAGGAACTGCACCTATGTCATGTTTTCGCAGTTTCATCTGACTCGCTATTTATCGAGCAAGTTTACAGCGAGGCGATGCTACAAGGGCGAAGCAGGCATCTGCTGGTCGATGACTTCAGTGAAGAGACAACGATGGATTTTTTGGATGCATACGGATTTACCGATGTGGAAAAAGAACTTGCATGGAAATACTGTGGCGGCAAACCTATTTATCTAGTTGAGTTAGTAACTACAGAAGAAAACCGAAAAAAGAAGGCAGAAGAGATGCTTGGAATAAGAATAGGACAGATTGAAGGAGTCATCGAAGACGCCAGGGAATTCGGATATAAAGTATTCTATGGGGAAGAGAGAATCGTGCTCGACGAGGCGCATATACGCGAAAGCTTAGAGGAGTTCAGAGACCGAGATTATCTTAAAGCAAGTGAGCTTTCAAAATCGGTTAAACTCGGTCTGATCAAGGCAAACATCCTATTTCTTGATCCTGTCAAACAAATCATCAAACCACAGTCGAGGCTAGATCTGCTTGTGATTCGAGAGGTGATTTCAGATGCGTAGAATCGGAGTAACTGTCTGGATATTGATTGTGATCACATTTTTCGGATAAAATAAAAAAAGGTGGAAGTGATATATTTAAACCCTTTTTCTCAAAAGCAGAACCAGTCCAAGTATCGCTGTAATCCCTATGATCCCACCAAACCCTGGCGATTCTGCTTCCTCTGCTGCTTCCTCTGCTGCCCCGGTTGCCTCAGCCCGCAACCGCTCGTCTTCTGCTTTGATTCGCACTGCAGTCTCTTTTAGTGGTGCCCAGCCGTACCATTGTGTGTAGTCAGGGTTTGCGTGGAATGCTCCCTGGAATGTTCGCATCCTGTATTCCATCCACATGAGCCAGAGGTCTTCTTCGATCGGTGTTGCCTGGTCGTAGAATCTCAGGACATCGGGGTAGGGGTATGATGGAAGCTCGGCGATGTATTCAGGCTCTGGGAGTATGCCATCGCTGTAGAGGGCTGCAACGGTCTCGATTGAGTTTGCATAGATTCTGTCAGACTCCCTCAGGAGGTGGTCACCTTCTTCGAGCGAGTTTCTCGCAAATTTCTCTGAGTGACAATCACTGCACGTTGCGATCATCTCCTCTCTTGGAGCGTTCCATTCATCCATTGTGAGTCGTGCAAGCTTTGCAGCACCTACGAGATCGAATCGTGGTGTTGGATTTCCCTCTGCATCAAGGACACCGTAAGCCTTGAGGACTGATACACGGTCATTCGTCCATTCCTGATCAGGCTCTTCGACCCTGACACCGAGGAAGCCCCAGCTTGTGATCACTGCATGGTCTCCGTCTGCCATATGGCAGAGCTGACACGTTGGGGCGGTGTAATTATTTCCTGCCTCGCTAAGTGGCAGACTCCAGTCCCACGTATCGCCCTCTGTTCGGTAGATCACGCCGTGCTTCGATGTTGAGTACATCTCCCATTGTGCGTGGTCAAATCCTTGATGGCATGGCAGGCACGCTTCAGGTTTTCTTGCCTCCTCTGCTGAGAAGCTGTGGCGTGTGTGGCAGTTATCACAGCTTGCTGTGTCGTATTCATACTCGTCCCAGCCTGTTTCGTCCTTTGCTCCGATTTTGTGGCAGCCTCCGCAGCCTTTCTGCCCTTCCATGAGCTCTTTTGGCTGATCAGTGGTTGTTGGTGGTGCAAAGAGTGCTGCCCATGCGATACTGTGCTTACCGTTCATGAATTGGGTTTTTTGTATGTTGTGACACGGGACACAGGTCTCAGGGGTTGGTAGTTTTGCCTCGTCTGTATCATCCTCAGACGTGTGGGCGGATCCATGGCAGTTTGAGCAGTCAACATCATCTGCCATCGCACCGTTCTTGAAGTCTTCAACGATCTTCGGTGTGGCAGTGTTGTGGCAGTCCGTACACTCTGATGCTGCTGCAATGCCTGTTGCGGCTGTTAAAAGCAACATCAGAGATAAAAATACACTGATTCTCACTTTATCACCTATTGTTACCCATTATATCATTTCTTTTGGATTTGGAGTTTTAAATACGAGGAAAGAGAGTCTATTGTCTGTGTTATTCACAATTCTCATTCTGGTTTCGAAAGGAACACGGTAAATTTTGCCGTGTTCCAGTTGCTCTTTTTCGCCTGCAAGCTCCAGTTCTCCTTCACCCTTCGCAACCATGAGGCTCACGTTTGAGTTTGCCCTGTGATATGGAACTTCCTGCCCTGCCTCAAGACAGATCATGTTCAACTGTAAGTGGTCTTCATTAATCAGTTGGACAACGCTCTTTGAGTCAGGTTTGAAGGATTCTTTCTCTCCAAGTTTGATTATATCCATAATATGACCTATCTTGTGGCGCCAACCATTTTCGCTATTTTTGTAGTCTTAAATCTTTCTTGAATTCCTCAAGTCCGATTTTTTTGATGTATCTGCCAAGACGTTTCTTGGTATCGCAGCTCTCGTAGTGGTTTATGATCTTGTCTGCAAGTGCGATGGCATCGTCATCGCTCAGGTCTTCTGCTATCACCTCTGCGATCGATGGGATTGCCCCTGCACAGCCACCAACAACCACCTTCCAGCCTTTCGGTGTTCCGATGAAGCCCAGGTCTTTTATCCACGACTCGGCGCAGCAGTTGGTACAGCCTGAAACGCCGATTTTGAATTTTGATGGTAGATCCATTCCGTGATACCGTTTGTCAAACTCGATTCCAAGTGTCACCGAGTCCTGGTTTCCTCGCTTGCAGAATGTGGTCCCTGGGCAGAATTTCACACTCCTGACACAGAGCCCGATGGCATGGCCCGGCGGTATTCCAAGATCACGCCATGCATCGTCGATATCCTCTTCTCTGATGCCGACGATCGCTACTCGTTGTGCAGAGGTCAGTTTTAACGCTTTTGCGTTGTACTTCTCCCCAACGTCCGCTATCTTCCGCAATGTTGCAGGATCACATACCCCTCCTGGGAGGTGGGGCGCGATTGCATAGGTTTCATAGTCTCGTTGTACAATTGCACCTTTCTCGGGCAGGTCATCCTTCTTCTTATCTGACATATTCTATATCCTCCGTCTATGATGCTATCTTTCCATGTTGCAGCGTCTCAGGGTTGTGAGATGCTGTTGTGACAGAACTGATTTTATTACATATAGGGTTTTTGCTTATAGTTTATAAATTAATTGATTATGTGTTATATTATCGAAAGGCTAAAATACGGTCTGAAAATATATCGCTGGCAGGTAAAAAATGACAGACAAAAAATTCAGAATAGATCAAAAGGACCGAGAGATAATCACAAACATCACCGAGACCCCTGACATCTCACAACATGAGATCGCAGAGAAGATCGGACTCACCCAGCCCTCTGTAGCAATGCGGCTTAAAAAACTGAAAAAAATGGGCGCGATTGAGAAACAATACGGAATAGACCCGGAAAAACTCGGACTCCACATAGCCAAATTGGAAATTGTAACAACAAACAGCGAAGAACTAATCAACAGGTTCATAGACTGCCCCTATTTCCTGAATGGCTTCATCACATCAGGTAAAAAGAACATCTGCCTACTCTTCGCAGGTGAAGACATACCAACACTCGAAGCGATCGTAAATGGACACATAAGACCACTTGAGGAAGTTGAAAGTGTCGAGTTCAACATAATAATAAGCACCGCAAAAGAACTGATCATACCAGTTAAAATGCACATCAAACAGGTGGAGAAACAACCCTGCGGAATAAACAGCGAATGTAAGAAGTGCCCTCTGTACATAAATAACCGATGCCTCGGCTGCCCTGCAATCGGGCAATACAAAGGAAATTTCTGGTAAAACAGAACCACACAAATCCTATAAAACCACAACCACTGAGTATCGAAGGGTACATATACCAGATGGACATAAACAAATCCAGCGTGCGTTGGTAGCTCAGTCTGGGAGAGCGCTGCGCTGAAGACGCAGTTGTCCCCGGTTCAAGTCCGGGTCAACGCATAAGCAAAAACCATAGGTCATATCATATCTACCAAAAAACTTATTTAGAAATGATTGGAATGTATGTTGTCCCTTAAAGTGTGTTTTTTACAGCGTAATAAAACTATAAGTTTATATGCTGAGAGAATATGTTACGAGGGGCTTCGTCTTCCAGTGACTATGATGGTTCTGTGAACATGCCGAGTTGGTCGTTATGAGCGTTAATCCCGATGAGATTATTGGTGGTTGCATTGAAATACTTGAACGAATACTGAGCGATGACTCAGTCCCGAGGAATATACGGCGAGTTATAGAGAATATCAAGATGATACTACTAAAAAAAGACAATTCTTCCTCTGTAAGGGCTGCCATGGCTATTTCCAAGCTTGATGAGATAAGTAACGATCCGAATATGCCCATACATATCAGAACTATGGTGTGGAATCTCGCAGGTCAGCTTGAGAGAATACCCGTGGATTGAAAATAGCACCATCTAACCTTTAAACATCCTACACACCCCAGTATCCAACATCGTACCAAAACACTTAACATATAGATGGTTTTTCAAAGAAACAACTTGTGAACTATTATTTTTTAGGGTTTTTTATGTGATGGAGAATAACTAAGGTGTTGTAATTATATATACTACTTGAGCTATCTGATAAAACCTGTAGAGGTGACATAATGGGTTATAAATGCACGCGGTGTAAGATGACCGTGGAGATAGATTATAGCAGTGGTGGTATTCGTTGTCCGTATTGTGGGCATCGGATATTGATAAAGCATCGGCCAACGATGATTAAGCGGGTTGTTGCAGAGTAATAAAATAGGTTTGGTTTTGCTGTGAGGCTTAGAGCAGAGTTTGAGATTGGCTTGGGTGCTGCATCTGATGTTGTGTATCGGTCGCTTCTCCCGGAGCTTGGAGATCAGATGCTGCGGAGCCGTGTGGACATGGTTAGCAGAGATGATCTGCTCGAACTTGTGATAGATTCTGAGGATTTCACTGCAATGCGCGCTACTTTAAATTCGGTGCTTCGGCTTGTGAGGATCGCATGTGAGCTTGGCAAACCCCATGTTTTAAATACGATCTGAGAGATGATTAGGGTATGAGTTCAGAGATACCACCCAAGGTCCAGAATCAGTTAGCTCAGCTCCAGCAGATGCAGCAGCAGGCACAGATGCTGGTCGGGCAGAAGAACCAGATAGAGTTGAGTCTGCGTGAAGTGGATCATGCATTGGAGGCTCTTGGAGATGCGCCGGATGGTGCAGTGATATACCAAGCGATTGGTGAAATAATGATTAAGAGCGATATGAACAAGACGGTTGAGTCCTTGAAGGAGAAGAGGGAGACATTTGACATTCGGCTCAAGACACTTGCTCGTCAGGAAGAGCGCATTCAGAGCAGGTTCACTGAATTGCAGGAACAGTTGAAAGATGCTCTCGGGGCTGGGGCTGGTGTCACGGCAGAGTGAGAATTATTGATATTTTATGGGAAAAAATGTCTCACACGATGAATTCTATTCCTTGCTGACAGAATTCAAAAATCCAATCTTTCTCTGCCACAGGAATGCTGATCCAGATGCTATCGGAAGTGCTTATGCCCTGCGGGAGGTTTTTGGTGGCACAATCGGCATTATAGATAGTGTTGATCGCATAAGTGCCACATTGCTCAACTATTTAGAGACGCAGCCAATTCGCCATACCGACCTCTCAAAGTATGATATCACGGTTCTGCTCGACACATCCACCCATGCTCAGCTTGATGGAATCAAACTTGGTAGATATTGTCTCATCGATCACCATACGACAAACAACCTCTTGAATAATGCTGAATTTTACATTTACCAGCCCACAAGTTCAACAGCAGAGATTATCTACACTTTGCTGCATGAAGCAGGTCACTCGTTCTCTGTAGAAATGGGCATAGCATTGATAGCAGGAATCATCACAGACACAGGCCACTTCAAACACGCGACGCCAGACTCGATGCGCACCACTGCCAGCCTACTCGAAGAAACTGGGATCCAGTATGGTGAAGTACTTGATCTGCTCTCATCAACGCCACACGACGTCTCGATGCGCATTGCAATGATGAAAACAGCGATGCGTGCACGAATCGTTCGGGTGGGCGACTGGATCATCGCAACCTCTCACGTAAGCTCGTTCAATGGGGCAGCTGCAGCAACACTCGTGAACATCGGAGCAGACGTTGCATTCGTGGCAAGCGCGGTCGGAGACAATGTCAGGATCAGCAGCAGAGCCAGACGCACAGCTATCGAAAAAGGCGTAACACTCGGGAGAATGCTTGATGAAATGGGAAGAAAACACGGTGGTACGGGAGGGGGGCACGACGGTGCAGCAGGACTTGAATTGAAAGGGGTGCGGGACGAGATACTATCAGAGTGCGTCGAACGAGTGAAACAGATACTCGAAGAATGAAAATAACCCACAACGGTGTAAGCGTCAACTTCACACCGCAGACCTATGCCCCGGCAGAGGATACGTACCTCCTGCTCAACGCAAGCTTAGACGTGGTAAAAGAGAATGACAGCGTGCTCGAGATCGGATCTGGATGCGGAATCATATCAAAAATAATAAAAGAGAAAAAACAGGTCAGAATCATAGCATCCGAGATCAACCCCCACGCCGCAAAATGCACCAGATCCAACCGCGTCGAAACAATACGAACAGATCTACTTAAAGGAATAAAAACCACCTTTGACGTAATCATATTCAACCCACCCTATCTACCAACAAGTAAAAACGAAAAAATACCAGGATGGCTCAATTACGCATTCGACGGGGGAAAAAACGGGAGAGAAACCATCAACCAGTTCCTCGAAGAAGCATGGACACACCTGAAAGTGGATGGTAGAGTGCTTACCATAATCTCAAGCCTCACAGACATAGACCAAGTGAAGAAAAAAATGGACGAGATCGGATACACCACCAGCGAATTAGAATCCGAAAAATATTTTTTCGAAAAACTAATAGTCCTGAAAGGAGAAAAGAAAAAACCGTCGACTTAGAGACTATTCAAAAAATTAACATATTTTCAGAAAGTTTTCAATGATCTTCAGTCCTGTTGGCGTGAGCACTGATTCTGGGTGGAACTGTACTCCTTCGATCGGGTATGTCTCATGCCGCATGCCCATCAGTAGGCCATTGTTTGTTTGTGCTGTTCTGATGAATTCCTCAGGCATCTGTGTGACTGTTAGTGAGTGGTAGCGTCCAGCTTCTAACGGGTTCTTGATTCCTTGGTAGATGCATTTTGAGTCGTGGTATACGTGAGCGGTCTTTCCGTGGATCGGACCTTCTGGCGAGTGTCCGACTTTGCCTCCGAATGCCACCGCGATCGCTTGGTGTCCGAGGCAGACCCCGAGTTGTGGAGTCTCCCTGAAATCCTTGATTATTTTGAGACAGTTGCCGATGTCTCTATCATTTGTTGGGTGGCCAGGTCCGGGCGAGATTATGATTGCATCGGGTGCGATCATCCGTACTTCGTCCACCGTTATTGTGTGTGGTACCACCAGGGTCTCAGGCTCGAACCGTGAGACGTAATCCACAAGGTTCCAGACGAATGAGTCCCGATTGTTGATGAAGAGCACCTTCATCTGAGACCTCCGAGCACTCCCTCAATCATCGCAGCCATCTTGCGCTCGGTCTCGTTGTATTCATATTCAGGGTCAGAGTCTGCCACAATCCCAGCGCCTGCTTGAACAGAGAGCATGTTGCCCTCTTTTATCATGGTTCGGATCACGATGGCAAAGTCTGCATCACCATTGAAGCAGTAATAACCCACACCACCACCGTACACCCCGCGGGCGTTCTCTTCCAAGTTGTGAATGATCTCCATTGCGCGGATCTTTGGAGCCCCGCTGAGCGTGCCTGCTGGAAAGATTGCTCGGGTGGCGTCAAATGCGTCACACTCGTCCCGCAGTTCGCCTGTAACTGTGCTCTCGATGTGCTGGACGTGTGAGTACTTTAAGACTGACATGTAGTCTTCTACCACAACGCTCCCTGCTTTTGCAACGGCACGGACATCGTTGCGACCAAGGTCAACAAGCATCACATGTTCAGCTCGCTCTTTTTCATTTGACAGCATCTCTCGTGCATGTGCTTCATCCTCTTCTGGCGTTCTCCCGCGTGGGCATGTTCCAGCGATGGGGTTTGTGATCACTTTTCGATCTTTGACGGTTAGGAGGGTTTCAGGGCTTGCACCGATGATTGAGAGATTCCCAAATTCGAATAAGTACATGTATGGACTTGGATTCACTTTTCGAAGCTTTTGATACAGTTTGCAGGCGCTCTTTCGTGTTTTGATCTCGTAGCGGCGTGAGAGCACGACCTGAAGGATGTCACCATTGATGATGTGCTCCTTTGCACGCTTCACCATCAGCTCAAACTCTCGCTTATCCGCGGTACAACCAACAAAACAAGAATCACTCTCTTCCACATTGTCTTCTGGAGTTGTTTTGGCGAACAGTTCTTCGATTTCTTTTACCCTTCTTCCTATCTGTGCTCGTATCTCTCTTTGATCAGCATCTTCTCTCAACTCTTCGGTCTTTACCAAATACGTCCTGTTTGAGAGGTGATCAAAGATGAGAGTTTCTGCAGTGAGGGCAAACTGTGCATCAGGAATCCTTGATTGGAACGGTTTCAGATCAAGATGTGAATCGTAAACGCAGTCATAAGCTGCAAATCCGATAGCACCACCCGTAAATACCTGACGGCCCCAATCAATCCCTCTTATAGGCTCGCCTATCATTATCGCAGCACGCAGGGAGTCGAAGACGTCACAACCCGTATTGATCTGCCCGGTTATCATGTGATCAGTGGCTGTGACTTTTTCACACACCTCTCCGAGGTTTGATTTGATCCGATCGATCAGGTTTGCTTTGGCGAAGAGATCAACTTTTATTTCTCTTTTTTTCACTGTGATAACTCCGAGAGGGTTTGCACCCACAAACGAGAATCTGGCGTGACGTTTCTCCTTTTCAGCAGATTCGAGCAGGTAGGAATACCCGCTTGAATCGTGCGATCGTAGAGCAGCATATGCCTGGAGTGGCGTGAGACTCGTGTTGATTGGGATTGCGATCTGGACGAGCCTGTCTCGCGGAGTGTCTGCAGCATCTATTACGTCTCTGGGTTCATCATTGTCTGGCGTAATTGTCATATCTCACCCTTCATTGTACATTTTAGTACATCAATGCATTATACTATACTTTACGATATCCTATTTAAGATATTTCCTTATGGTGACGATCAACTTGCCCGGATGCTACACCAAAACTCTGGTTTTTCAGATGTTATATTACTCTGTAATCAACAGTTGCTTACACAGTAAGCAACTTGTTCAAAACCAACGCAGTAGAATAGAAAATTTATGAATAAATAAGTATAAAAAAATGGATAAATAGTAAAATAGTCAAAATATTCTGTAATAAATAGATAATAAAATATTTATGAGACTAAAAGCGGGTATGAATAGATTTTTTTTAAATCTTTATAAATTTGCACAATGATGAGTATCATTTTTAAGATACAAACAGGTTACTCTATCAAAACCAGTACTATAACAAAACGAAAAGGTTTATATCAAAGTTGTGTTTAACAATTGCGTACTATTATGATTAATATATAAAGAGGTGAAAGGGAAATGAAAGGAAGGAATGTTTTGTTACTGTCCGTTGCTGTTGTGGCGCTCGGTCTCTTCGTATTACCGCAGACGATGTCGATGTTCACGGGACAGCACCACTGGTATAGCGTTAAAAATCCAAGTGATATGGAGGGGCTGTGTGCAAAGTGTCACCAGCCAGAGGTCAACGAATGGAATACAAATTTAGCTGCTGGAGGTGCACACGCCACTTTTGATGAAAATTATGGCGAGTATTCAGGGTGTACCATATGCCATCAGATAAACGAGACGATTCTCACAGACTATGCCATAAATACTTCAACGTTGACAGGTTACAATTTTGAGGATTTCACACAGGAAGGTCTCACAAACACAAGCACTGCAAGTGATTTCACGAATGCATGGCGGAACCAAACCACGCCGCATGCTGCCATAAAGGTGGACTGTCAGGACTGTCACTACAATGCAACAGTTCAGCTGAGCAATCCCGATTCTGCTCACAGCGACTTCTACAATCAGTCAAGTGGTGCTGCAACCGACAGTGCTGCGTGCATTGGATGCCATACCCACACCAACATAAATATCACATGGTACAAGTACGGCGGGCTTGACATAAACGCAACGATCAATACAACAACTGAAGAGTGGGATATTGAAGTTACAACCAATACGACTCTTGTCCAAGGGAATACAAGCTGAGAGATGATCCAAACGATGGATCATCCACATTTTTATTTTTAAATTATTGGATATTTTATGTAAATCTCAGTAGACTATGGTATTTATCGAAAAACTGGTCGGGATACTATCGTTCACACTTCTCTACCTTTGGCACATCAACCGAGTCACCCTAATACTCTTTCTAATCACTTTAATTTTGCTAATATTTTTATATTACGTGTGTGTGAGAAATTCTTCCCTAGTCCCGAACCTAATCAACCACCTGTTGAAGGGATCCAGTCACAATCGCAAAAAACACGCTATGGAGAAGATGCAACACTATCATGAACTCTCACGAACACCACGGATCGCACCTGTACTGATTCCACTCGCTATCACGATCTTTGTGGCATACATCATCCTAAACAAGTACATCTTTCTTGCTATCGTTACGTCTGGGAGCATGGCACCAACCCTTGAGGTGACAGATATGGTTTTTATGCAGAGCCTTCAGATCGACCCTGAAGAGGGTGAGATCATCATGTTCGACGTGAAAGAAGTGAATATGCCTGTCATTCATCGAATACAATCGATCATAGATGGTAGAATCAAGACAAAAGGGGATGCAGCCCAGTTTACTGATGATTGGACGCTTAAAGAAGAAGAGATAAAAGGGGAAGCCGTGATGTTTAAAGGAAAACCGATAATAGTAAAAGGTATCGGTGAATACTTATTATTCAATCCAGAGAAGACCAAGATAACAAGATACGGGTCTGAGATGTACAAGATGAGCCAGATCGTTCAAGGTGTCAAAAGGCTCGGGCTCACGATATTCATCATCTGCATACTGCTTTACGTACTATCAGCAACAAGCAGCAAACGCTAAATAGGTATATGATTATGATGGGCGTTATAAAAACTGTATTGGTGATTATCCTTTGAATAGAGATCCTTCATTCCCTGAGAAACTATCAACCATCTGTATAATAATTGCATCGATATACCTGATATACTCTTCATATCAACCACTGATGGATGTCCTTGCTGGCAGGGAGTTTGAGATACGAGAGGTTGTAATGAATCTTGCAATCCTATCGATCGGAGTGGGGGCTCTATGGAGCGGGATCAACCTTGCACGACGAACGATCGCACTTGAACAATTGGTCGACACAGGTTTTGAGGCGGGGATCTACTCAAGGCTTGAACCGATTCTTGAAGAGATCGCAGGTACACAGGTGATGATCGAACGGCTGGATGAGCGGCTCGAGAATATGAATGCCAATGTCAACAGGCTCAGGAAGCGTTCAACCGAGCTCAGGATCTCGGGTAGTGAGGCATATGGTGTTGATATCCCTGCAGAGGTCAGCCGTTTTCTCAGGATTGTGCTGCTCGTAAATATTACTCTTGCTGCTTTTATCTTCCTCTTGAACTTCACACGTGCCTACACACCGTATCTCTTGACCGTGCTCTATCTCATCTGGTGGCTTGAGATCACCTATGATTATAATCTGTGGCAGCGATCGAGTGCGTGGGTCTGGGCATTTGTTCCGATACTGACGATTCCGATCACAACGATGCTCTTCAATGTGGTCTATGGTGGTGGAACACTGCTCGGTAGTATGGGTGTCGGGCTTGCAGTCTATGCAGCGGCATACTTCACATGGGCTAAGTATCGTGTCGAAGAGAGCCTGCCATTTGATCTGGAAAGGCTTGGTGAACGAATTCCAGCTGGTAACAGGTGTGTCTCGTGTTTCAAACCCTTCAGATCGATTTTTAACCAGAATCGATACTTGATTGGAAGATCGTTAATTATAATCTCGTTCATACTTGTTTTATTATTTATTTTGCAGATATTCAGTGCAAAATATGATTTTAAGGGCTTTCCAGAATATTCACTAGATTATCTCGTGTTGACAGGTATTTTATCTATTTTGTCGTACGTGGTTGGCATCAAATTGAGGAGTGTGGTGGGATGAAGAATACCTCTGTTCGCTGGATCTTGCTCGTCGTTCTCTCAATCTCAGCATGGGGTGCAGGTGATTCCATTGCAGGGGCAGATGGTAATTATACCGTGATACTTGGTTATGGTCAAACCCCTTACCAGCTTGGGTACCTTGCAAGTGGAAATAACACTGGTTGGAACTGGTGGGACACGGATGATGGTGGGATGCCGCAGAAAAACCTAATAATAATAAGTATTATGGAAAATACGAGTGTTGTGAGCGGGCTTTCGCCACCAGCATGGATACAGGACAGTTCAGAAAAATACAGCGGAGGGTATAGCTGGAGGGCTGGAAGTGGTATGCATAGCTGGCATTACCTTGACAACTATAGCTTGCAGGGCAGCCCATCAGATGATATAGATCTGACTTCTCACAGCACCCAGGGGATTCTCTCACAACTCTTCGATTGGTTCAGAAGACTTTTCATAGGAAAAATCCAGCAGGCACCTACAACGGTCAATCTAACATTCTACACCAAGTATAACCTGTCAGGAGACTATGGCTACGTCAGGGTCTCAAGCGACCGGGGGGCAAACTGGGACACGGTTGCAAATTATACGGGCGATAGCGGTGGATGGGTCCAAAAAACGGCCAACCTAAGCGGGTACAGTGGCGAGAAGATACTTGTTGCATTCCAGTTGTTCAGCCCTGATGCTGCCACTCGTGGAGAGTGGTTGATCGATGAGATCAAAGTAATCTCGGATGGCAATACAATCTTCAGTTGCGGTGCCGAGAGTTCGCCGCCAAGACTGCAGGTGAATGTCTCGTATCCATCCTATAGCTATACTAGCGACACGTTCACTGAGCGCACGAAGACGATAGGTCTTGTGGAAGACTGTCTCCATCAGTTATACTATGGAGTATTCAACTACCCTGATGATGCTTACACTGGAAGATACCTAATCGAGTTCAATACCACGATAAACTCAAACGAGGTCTCTGCGATAGCAAGCTTCAACACAACCCTCTGGGGATGCCAGGCACGAGGTTGCCATGATGCATACAGCCCCGAGGGAAGCCCGGCGACCCGCAACCAGACCACTATGATACACCCTGACAAGGTCACATCAGAGATAAAGGGAAACTGTCTCACCCAGTGCCACAGTACGTATGCGTCACAGTTTCTGCGAGCAACACCAATTCACCTGCATGATATCAAATACGGGCACGAGGGCGGTTTCATCTATGGTGAGAGCGGGTGGACAACGATCTTCAACAACACAAATGCAAACGTAGAGCTCTATCGCAAAACCTCGATCGAACGACCGATCACCCAACAGACACCGTTCAACAATCTCTCACATGTGAGTGAGGCAGGCTGCACAGAGTGCCATACCACGTTTATTCATGCAGCTGTTGGAACCGATACCTACGAGATCGCAGCACCGCACAGCCTGAGTGGAATAGATGTAGGCAGAAGCGGGGTGCATCAGAACGTCTCCTGCGAGGCGTGCCATGGAATATACAGTAAAACTGTAGGAGAGGGTTTGTATTATCCTCCGTTTGACGCAGTGTTGGAGTTGAACGATACGATACGAGACTACTTGCCAGAATTCATGTCATACGAATCGATGACCAATACATACATCATCAATATGGATGGTTCTGGTGCGATAAGTGTGACGGTGAGCGGGGACGACCCGACATACAGCTTCCTCTTATCCCTGATAGGCCCAATCGATGACACATCAAACGGTTTGCAGGATCTAAGCACCACCGATAACTGGCAGGGTGCATATACCGTGCCGAGTGTTAGTGGAATCGCTACTTTTAATAGCGGATCAAAAATATACTATCCAACGCATTTAAGCGGTAAATTCTACAGCACCACTTTCAACTCTGCTCCAAGAAACGGGGTCTGGATTGCACGAGTATTTCCACTCTCAGGGGGCTCACTCAACTATACCATAACATCGAGCCATCCGATTCAGCGGAAACCCATCATCAACATACCGTACAACTGCTCAGAGTGCCACAATCCAAGCGCAAGCGGATCTCTTGCAGGAGCCCTGACACTAAAGCCGATGCCCTCGTGGGACAACCAAGGATTATCCTATACTCACACCGATATTAATAATGATGAGAGAGATGATGTCACCTGCCGCCTATGCCACAACTCCTTCCATGAAATCTTGATCAGGAACTGCACCGAGTGTCATCTGCAGCGGCCTGGCGGGCACACCATGACGAATTACTATGATATGAGCTACATAGGTTGTATATTCTGCCATAACGATCCGCACCTCGAACCTGAAGCAGCAGCCGGCGAAAACTGCACCGACTGCCACCTTGAGGGCGGTCTGAACGTGACAGAGAACAGCTATGTGATCAACAACACTGGGTTCTTTGCAAGCGTTCATCATAACATCACAGGAGAGTTCAGTGCAACAAACTATACCCAGCTGAGTAGGGTCTGTTGGGGCTGCCACGTGAACTACACAGAGCAACTGACCGCCCCCTCCCATACAAAACACGCAGAGGATCTGCCAGAGTGCGAGGACTGCCATTATAACACAACCCCCTTGAATGAGAACTACCTGAATCAGACGCCGCTTCAGGCAATTGAACACCACCCCTCCGGCGAGGACGTGCGGACGGATGCAAACTGCACCACGTGCCACAACAAGTCCCTCACGATCACACCGCTCGAAGAGCAAGTGGAATATCCAAGGGCTAAGAACTACGTATCGCACTACGGAGACCGTCGAAACGATATAGCAGCGCTCTACGATCCTGCAAACTCTACCGAGTATAAATACTGCTTGTACTGCCACAAGAACGGTGGAAACGAGTTTAACGACGTCTTCTCAGACCCGGATAGCGCCAACATAACACACGGGGCGATTTGCACCGATTGCCATGGGAGCGGTAGAATCCATAGCGAGAACCTGACAAGTCCAACGATGGAGGGTGAGAGCGGTGCATGCTTTGAGTGCCACGAGGATATGGTCAACATAACCATATCCCCAGATGGTTTTAGATCCTCTGCACACAAGACCCTTAACTGTATAGATTGTCACACACCACGGCGTGTTTATAATGGTATGATCGCGGAGAACGAAACGGTTACGTACGATTTCACAATCCCAGCCAATGCCACAGCACTGAACGCAACCCTCGACTGGAGTGGCACAAGTCTTCTTGAGCTGAGACTGAGAGCGCCAGATGGGGGCCACTATGAAGGAACCAGTATAAATATCAGCACTCCACAAGTTGGCAAATGGACCGCAACTGTGAGCGGGATCTGCAGAGATACCTTCTTTACTCTCACAATCAACGTGAGCATGAAACACCCTGGGAGTACTCCGAAGGAATGCGCAGTCTGTCACACTGATCCTGGATTTGGGCTAGCACCTCTTGTGCATAAACACCTGACAAACGAGAGCAACGTGCCAACGACTGCATCATGCGCTCTCTGCCACGCCAATGGTGCAGTGGTTACCGAATGCAGACCTAACATAACGGTTGAAAAGTGCCTTAACATAACGGCTGCCCATTATCTCATTTCAGAGCCTTTGGAGACCACGGATTGTGTGCGCTGTCACACCTGGATCGTGGATGAATGGGGTGATCCACCAGATCAGAGAAACCACACACATTATGCCACGGTGAACACGACACTTGTAGCAGGAAAACCGTGGAAACTCGTGGACAACTACACCCTCACGCTGGTAGAGACAACTCGTGAAGGCGCAATATTCGATTTTGAACAGAATGGAAGGATGCTTAGGCACGAACTGGTGTCTGATGGTGATATCTTCGAATACGATCTTCTTAAGCGCGAGTTGATTGGCGATATCTTCGAACGTGGGATTCATGGGCCCACAGGCGGGAATGCAACGATTGTCAACCTCACGTTGGATAGACTTTTTGCATCGGACGATGGCAGGTATGTGGCAGAGGTTAGCGGGATCGTGCTCGCATCACGCATCCACCGCGAAACCGAGAACTCGGATTGCTGGGAGTGCCACGATAGCCACTACCGGGCGCGAATGCCGAACGGAACAGACTACTACGTGCTAAAGAAAGAGATACACCCAGGACTTGGACGTACAGATAACGTCACACTTGCACGACTGACAATAAACTTCACTTGCGGCGAGACCAAGATGCTTGGGATCGGGGAGTCCTGGGATCTTGGAGACGGATACGTGCTCCATGTCTCTGATGTGAACCAGGAGCGGGGCAATGCACGGTTACAGTTATACAAAAATGGAATCCTAAAAGAAGATATAATAGTTAATACTGGAGAGTATTTCACGCACGAGGAGTGGGTGCTCAGCCGAGAGATCGATGTGGTCAGGGCAAAGCTCGACCGTGTCTTCATCGGGAGTTCATACATCGTACTTAGCGATGTGCGGGTAATCTCCGATGAACTGAAAGAGCTTGATCGTGAGACACGGGTACTGCCATCTGGAACGCCGCTCAAGTATCTTCCTCTTGATACGAGTATAACGGTGGGTGACGATCTTGCGGACTCTGCTGCGACCTTCCATTCGTACACGCTCACACCTGGTGGATACAGTGCTGATTGCATCAGCTGCCACTCAGGAAATGGAGTGGCACCGATCAAGATCGATATGGATCGGTTCAGCAAAGGGGTTCATGTTGACCTCAACAGTGATCACAGGGAAAATTCTACGAGTTTTATAACCGATGATAGAAACCGTGCCTGCTGGGCGTGCCACGGAAATGGGACAGGTGACGAGCCCATGGTGCACCCAACACCATACCTCGGAAACAACACGCCTCAGGGGTGTATTTATTGTCATGGACACGATGAGTTCGGGGCAAAACAGATTTACACACACTACCCTGAGGCTGAAATCTCAACGACTGTCGCTTGCTGGGACTGCCACGCAAACATGCTCTCAGACGAGGAGCATAGAGCCTCTGATGTTTCACACTACTCGACACGGAGCGACCTATTAGATACCATTGAATGCGGCGTCTGCCACAACAACACCACAAATGCACCGCTCTGGGGTGATGCACCCCAGGTAGAGCGGCACAACTCAGAGAACAACTGCACCAGGTGCCATGTAGGGGGAGGATTATCCAACTTCCACCAGGAAGGGATCACCATCACCCGGGCGTGTGAGAACTGCCACCTTGATGAAAAACGCTCAGGAGAACTCAAGATACCTCTAATAAAGACGCATTACCCAGGGGCTCCAGCCGAACGGGCAGACACACTTGTAAATCATGGGTACACGTGTGAGATCTGCCACAACGCAACCAACGAAACGCTTCACGAATCACTTGAAGTTCTGCGGTACAACCAGAGTCTTGGATACTGTTTCCAGTGCCACAGTGTCGATGGCGTCTTCCCGCACAAGCCAGATGTGCAGATACGTGTCTTCAGACACGGACAAGGAGTGCGGGTGAAGTCCGGGTGTGAGGCGTGCCACGACCCAGTGGGTGTGAGCAAGTTCCACATGCCAAGCATGGTGGGGAAGAGAGGTGTCACTGGCGCAAGAGACACTACACTGGAATGTGAAGACTGCCATGAGCCCCATGAAGGAAGGGAGTACCAACCCTTTGAGGGTATCAAGTGTATCGACTGCCATACCGAGTATGGATCGGCTCATTATTCTGGTGTTCTGATACAGATGGTGAACAAGACTGCGACGTGCAAACTCTGCCACAACCCAGAGGCAGATGTATTCCACAACCTCACACACCTCGAAGCCAATGTCAGTGAGGAGGCGTTGAAACCGTGTTACATGTGCCACGGCGACGACGTTGACCTATTCAACGAGACACGTAAAAAAGCGGTAGGTATCACACGCGGGACGATGTATACGATCGGTGACGCCTCAGACGAGCCGTTTAAAACCTGCGCCTCCTGCCATAATGCCACAGGCGAGAGCAGCTTCCACTTCGATCCGTACGCACGCGGAACAGTGGAGAATCCTCCTGGTTGGGATGATTGGACGCCTGGGAACATCACTGGTTGCAAGGACTGCCATACCTATTATGGTGGAGCGATCCCGTTCAATGCTACGAATATGGGTACTGAAGGTCGATCTCCTACAGGCACAGCACATGGTTTTGCGCCGAACTGCACGATCTGTCACGGTGGTTCCGATCCGATTAGTTTCCACAGTCTCGCAGCGACCGAATTTGTGCCACGCATTGGAGTTACTGTGGAACCTGAGACTGTTGCAAAAGGTGAAATGTGTATTCTCCGGGTCACGGTGGTGCTGCCGCCTCTGATGAAAGTCACGCGTGCCGAGTACTTCATCGATGAACTCGGCATTGAAGGCACTGGAACATACTTGAAATATATAATAGGAGAATCCAATGAGTCCTCGGCGGTGCTTGGCGACGCGATCAACACATCCATGTTGTACTATGGGGAGCATCTGATCTACACACATGTGAAAGATTCGGCTGGAGATTGGAGTAGGGTAGGGGTTGCAACGTTCACGGTAACAAAACCAGAAGGACTTGTGCTGGCAGAGTTTCTGTTGAAATTAGTTGTACCTATGGGAGTGGTTCTGATCGGGCTCTTCTATTTTGTCTGGAGACGGTTCAGATGAATATTGGAGGTCTACTTCTATACATCGGATTCATATCCGCACTCCTAACGACCATTTTTTTATTTTTTAAACAAATAAAAATTAGTGTGTGGTCTGCACGAATCGCTGCTCTATCCACAACAGCATCGGTATTATTCATGGCATACGCCTTTGTCACACTCGACTTCAGCATATACTACGTCTGGCAGTTCTCAAGCAGCAGCCTGCCGATTCTCTATCGGCTTGCAGCAATGGCAGTAGGAGAAAGTGGAACCTACCTCGTATGGGCATGGCTCTCAACCATAGTCACATTCATCTACCTGGAGCAGAGACAGAAAAGTAGAGAGATGCTCGATTGCATGTATGCGTTTGGCATCTGCACTCTCCTGCTCCTGCTCACGATCATGGTTGATCCGTTCAGATCGATATTCTTAACTGAAGGAGCCACCCTTCCAACCGCTGGAAACGCTATAAGCCCTGCTCTCATGGATATCCTCATGCCGATCCACGTCCTAACAGCCTTCATAGCATACGCCTTCGCACTGATTCCTGCTGCATCATCTGCTGCATACCTCACCCATGGCGGGAGGCTCGATGTCAAGAATCAACTACGGCTCTCATGGTTGTTCCTAAGCATCTGTATGCTAGTTGGCGGGATCTGGGCGAACCGAATGCTTGGGTGGGCAGGGTTCTGGCAGTGGGATCCAATCCAATCAATGGCACTTGCAACGTGGCTCCTTATAACCGCAGCACTCCATGCATCGGTCAGGTTCAAAACAGGTGAGTACCGCAGGCTCTACCCTCTCCTATGCATGTTCAGTTTCGTCGGGTGCATCCAGGCAACCTTCGTTGCACGAAGCGGGATATACGATTCGATCCACTCCTACTTGGAATCTCCCACAACACTCCTGCTTTTTGGCTTTATGGTGATTGCGGTGATTTTTTCCATTTTGTTAGCATTTTTACGTGGAGAAAAGACAGAGTCAAAGTCAACTGATGTTTTATCAGCATTTGCACCACAGAATACCTTTTATTTCACGATTTTGATTCTGACACTACTTGCATTTGTAACGTTCTGGGGTCCAAACATCCAGGTGCTTCTCAGAGTCATGGGCTATGAAACCATGATCTCACCCAGCTTCTACAACACATTCCTCTATCCACTCACAATAGCCCTGGCATATCTCATAGGCATCTGCATCATGTACGGCAGGGTGCAAAGCCTCAGAATCGCTTATGTAGCTCTCGTCTTCATCGTTGCAACAGTTGTACTCGGCATTGCTGCATCCAACCATGCTCTCGTAATTCTACCACCTGCGCTCTTTATTGTGGGTAATGTGCTCTTCAAGATGGTTCGAGATCTGAGGTTGAAGAAGAGGGTTGCTTTTGCGCATGTTGGTGGGGTAAATCTCATCCATCTTGGATTCGGTCTCATTTTGCTGGGCGCCGTGATCGCATCCTCGTTTGCAGTGACAAGCAAATTCGATTATTCTTTCGACGAGGAAGGCGTGCACAAGGAAAATGATGGGGTTGGTGTGAAGCTGGTTGATTTCAGGGTTGAGCAGACTGGGAGTGACTGGCTTCAGATCGTGGATCTCGAACTCTTTTATGGTGGTATTCATGAGAGTATGACCTCAACATACATGAAGAGTCGCCAGTTCGGCTTTGTCAGCAGACCTGCTGTGAGATATGGCATGCTCTCGAATACCATCGTTGATCTTGAAGGTATGCTCCCGTGTCGGCTTGAAACTGGGAGTATTGAGCTGATCGTCAAGCGGTACCCCCTCTTGAATGTACTGTGGATTGGTTCTCTGTTGTTGATCGCAGGTGTTCTCTTCACCCTTGCAGCAGACGTTATGCGTAAAAGAAAGGGCTGAGCATCTTACCCGAAACCAATTTTGGATTTTGTTCTTTTTCAACTAAAAATCCAACACGCACTCAAAATATGTTCCGACTATGTTCCGACCAACGATTGCTGCCATGGCATGCACCTGCAGTCTATTCATAAATGGGAGTGCCACTTCGAGGAAACTTTAAGTACTCTCATGCAGGGGATTTTTTTTATCAAAATACCTCTGTTTTCGCAGAGTTTCTTTATCAGCCAGCCCTCAAATTTTTTTACGTCTGCTGGATCGCACCTATGAGTACATTTATCTCTTCCAAAAACAGAACTCTACACCCAATGACACGCTCAAGTGGAGACACTGACGAGAGCCAGGAGCCAAAGCTCACAACAAATGCCAAAATAGTGCTCAAGGCACGCTACCTCCTACAGAACGAACGCGGGCAGATAACAGAATCGCCACTCCAAATGTTTGCCCGTGTGGCAGAGCTTGTTGACGCAGGACGCGACCATAATCGCGAGTTTCTTGATGCAATGAAAAAACTCTTATTCCTCCCAAATTCTCCAACACTGATGAACGCTAAAACCCCACTCGGACAACTCTCAGCTTGCTTCGTCCTCCCAATCCACGACTCACTCAACTCAATCTTCACAACACTGAAAGAGATGGCAATAATACAACAATCAGGTGGAGGCACCGGGTTCTCATTCTCACACCTCCGACCAGAAGGTGATGTGGTCCGCTCAACCCACGGCGTGGCATCAGGACCACTCTCATTCATCAGAGTCTTTGACGCCACAACCGACGTGATCAAACAAGGCGGGAAGCGACGCGGCGCCAACATGGCAGTTCTCAACGCAAGCCACCCAGACATCGAAGAGTTCATCAAAGCAAAAGCAAGCGGGGAATTCTCAAATTTCAACTTCTCAGTCGGAGTGAATGACGATTTCATGGAAGCAGTCAAATACGGCATAGATTATACGCTCGTTAACCCAAGAAATGGAGATATAACTAAAACCATCAAAGCAGAAAGCCTCTGGAACTTCATTGCCCAGAAGGCATGGGAATGTGGGGATCCTGGCATCATATTCCTCGATGAGATCAACCGCCACAATCCACTCCCAGCACTCGGTGCAATAGAAAGCACCAACCCCTGCGGAGAACAACCACTCCTCCCACACGAATCCTGCAACCTCGGCTCAATCAACCTCTCAAAAATCGTGAAAAAAGACGAGATAGACTGGGACTTACTAACAGAACTCGTACACACAGGCACAAGATTCCTCGACTTCACAATCGACGTCAACCGATTCCCATTCCAGAAAATCGCCCAGAACACCCGCGCCAACCGAAAGATCGGGCTCGGAGTGATGGGCTTCGCAGACCTACTCGCCCAACTCAGAATACCCTACGACAGCACAGAGGCACTCAAAACAGCAGAACAAGTGATGAAACACGTCTTGGAAGACGCAGAAGAAGAATCACGAGAACTTGCAGAGAAATACGGCGATTACCCAAACATCGACAAAAGCATACACAAAGGCAACAGAAGAAACGCAACACTCACAACCATAGCACCGACAGGCACCATAAGCATAATTGCAGGCTGCTCAAGCGGGATTGAACCGATCTTCGCAGTATCCTTCATCCGCAAGATACTGGGAGGCACAGAGTTAATAGAAGTGAACCCACACTTCAAGAAACTTGCAAGAGAGCTTGGATTCTACAGCAACAGACTGATGAAACAAATTGCCAGAACAGGAAGTATCACAGGAATCCCTGAAATACCAAGAAGCGTCCAGGAGTTGTTCAAAACCGCCCTAGAGATACCACCAGAGGCTCACGTGAAGATGCAGGCAGCCTTCCAGAGATACACAGACAACTCAGTCTCAAAAACGATCAACCTTCCCAAAAACGCAAGCGTGGAAAGCGTGAAAGAAGCATACACACTGGCACACAAACTCGGCTGTAAAGGCACAACCATCTTCCGCTACGGCTCAAAAGGCGACCAGGTACTACACCTCGATCACTCGCCTCTAACCATAGACTCTGAATACACCAACTGCCGCTCAACCAAATGCATATACTAAAACAATTTCTTAAAAACGGTACAGACTTGCGGTATATCCATGAACTACCTATGCATAAAAGTTCGAAGACGACAGGAATATATACACACGTGAGTAACAGGGATATAGGCAAGATTAAAAGTCCGTTGGATAATTTAGTTGAGAAATAAAATTTAGGATGCGTAAATGGTGAGGGGAAAGGAAATCAATAAGATAGCAAGTTCATCCAAAAGAATGTATATACGAAATACTTCAGATATACTGCCAGGATGGGAGGATATACTAAATTCATATATATCATCAAATTGGGCTGATATGCGAAGTATTTCACATATGAACGAGTTAAGTGAAATAAATCTGGAGCCTTGAACCAAATAATTTATAAATTAGTTTTAAATCATGTATGATATGACTAACATGAAAATCCCAAAAGATTCCATAAAGCACATCCTTTTCCAAAGAACAGGTTATTTAAAAAATAATTTGTTTTTTCGGTTTTTAAATTATGTAGGTTACCTTAAATATTTTTATAAATTGAGTATTAATCTCAAATCTTTTTTCTTTTCATCCAAAATTAAAAAC
>Ga0180301_10000842_pt1 | contig 24131 bp, 22 predicted proteins | sample GuaBasSediGuay16_FD_121797 | JGI IMG/M metagenome (GOLD analysis project Ga0180301, IMG submission 121797) | Subseafloor sediment microbial communities from Guaymas Basin, Gulf of California, Mexico - Guay16, Core 4569-2, 12-15 cm | ecosystem: Environmental > Aquatic > Marine > Hydrothermal...
CAAAAATCCACCCTCCTACTTCAACATAACACTCCTCTAAAGCAACCCGTCATCTAACATCATTTCCCCACAATCTCGCTAGAAAAAACAGCCACTTCACCGTTTTTAAACAATTCTAATATCTTTTCTTAATTTCTTAAGTCTCCCTTCCCTTAAGCCCTTTAAAAAATAGGGGAATGGCACGCCTCTCCCCTGCTTCCATTCCAATGGGCTCTCGCGCACCCTTTTCTGTCACTCGTTAAGCTCCCTGTACATTTTCTTAAGCTTCTTATATATGAGCTTAAACTTCGGATACAGCTCATCATATATCTCCTTGTTTTCAGGGTTCGGTTCAAACTCCTTTCTTACAGGCACAACTTTCTCCAGCTCGTCGAAGCTCTTATAGTATCCTAGTCCTACAGCCGCCGTGAGGGCTGCGCCCCGTGAGCCAGCCTCTATTGGATCCTTCATTTGCCTTATTTTCTTACCGGTAATGTCTGCCAGTATTTGACACCATACATCGCTCTGTGCTCCTCCTCCGATAAGATTAATCGAGGGAACCTGTCCTATAAGCTTCTGCACACCTTCAAGCATCCACTTTATATGGTATGCAACGCCTTCTAGAATCGCTCTCAACACGTGCTTGTCCTCGTGTATCAAGCTTAAGTTTATGAATCCGCCCCTAACAGTATGATCGTTTAACGGGCAGCGCTCCCCGAACATCCACGGTGTGAATATGAGTTTCCTAGACCCTGGCTCCGCCTCGGCTGCAATCCTGTCCATCACATTGTAAACGTCTACCCCCTCCTTCTCAGCCTCAACCATGTACCTGTAGCCTAGGTTGTTCTTGAGCCACTGATAGCAGACGCCTGAGCACTCTTGTTCTGCTACGAGAATGTACTTCGTCGGGTCGGCGCTGCAGATGCTACCGATATAATACGATATGCTGAGCTTTCTCTTCGTGACCGGGGCAACTACCCAGCTGCTCGTCCCTATGTAAGCGTGAACCTGGTTCTCCCTCACTGCTCCGCTGCCAACGGTTGCTGCGGGGATGTCGCCGCAGCCACAGACAACCTGCGTCCCCTTCTTAAGGCCAAGGTCTTTAGCAGCCTCGGCTGTGAGCTCTCCAACCACCGTCGGCGAGGGAACAGTGTCGCAAAGCTTCTCCATGGGTATACCCGCCTTCCTGCAGATGCTCTCCGACCACCTCATCCTCCCCTTCCTAGAGTCAAACATCCAGGTTACGCTGGCGCAGTCCCACGAGGTCACGTACTCCCCGGTGCACCTGTATATTAAGTAGTCTTTTGCATCCAGAAGCTTGTAGGCTTTCTCGAAAACGTGAGGCTCATTCTCCCTTAGCCACACTATTTTTGATATGACGTCCTTCGGGCCGGGAGCTCCACCAGTTATCCTCACAAACGTTATCAGCATTGAAAGTATGTTGCCCGCCAGCTTCCTAGCCTGATCGTGAGCCCTAGAGTCAAGCCATATTATCGCTGGCCTAAGCGGCTCGCCGTTCTTGTCGACCGGCACCAGCCCCGCCATCTGAGCAGATATCGATATAGCTTCAACGTCATCTGGCTTAATTTTAGCTGCCCTAAGGGCTTCTTTTGAGGACTTAGTTGTGGCAGCCCACCACTCCTTAGGGTTCTGCTCGGCCCAGTCAGGCTGCGGATGGTAAAGCTCGTAGCCTGCAATAGCGGAGCTAACCAGTTCACCTTTAACAGTACAGATGGTGGCCTTAACGCTGCTAGTACCAAAATCCCAAGCCATAATATAGCCGGGCATGATTCCTCCCTCCACAACAAATGTTAAATCCCCTAATACACTTTATAAAGATAGTTTTAGCTTTAACGGCTAAAAAACAGGATTGACCTTCCAATCCACCTTCACGCTTCTCTCTCGGCCGATCGTAACACCTTTATGAACCTTCCTTATCACTTAAAGTGGGGGATGATCGAAGTGGGAATGCTTATAGACACTGTCAAGGAGATTTGCAGCTCCATCGGTCCCCGCCCTGCTGGCAGCGAAGCAGAGGCTAGGGCTGCTGAACTAATAAGGTCTCGCTTAGAGTCGCTCTGCGATGAGGTGGTTGTTGAAGAGTTTAGGGTTCACCCTAGAGTCCTTCAGGGACTGATAGTCTTCATGGCTTTCATGTACCTTGCAGCCTTCATAGTGTACTTTCTCATGCCTCCAGTAGCGTTCCTCCTAGGCATAACAAGCCTTCTCACACTGTACCTGTCTAGGATGAGGGGGAAAGCCGTCCTCGACTGGATGTTTCCCGAAGCGACCTCCCAGAACGTGATAGGCAAAATAAAACCGCGGGGGGAAGCAAAGAGGATCTTGGTCTTCTCTGGCCATCACGACTCAGCATACCTCATGCCTTTATTCTGGAAGCACAAGCCTAAGCTAGCCATGATACAGAACATAGCTGTTGGATGCCTAGCCCTCCTAACAGTGCTATCAGCCGTTAAGTCTGCTTGGATCTTCCTTTACGGTGGAAGCAGCATCCTAGAAGGCCCGTTAGGCTTCATAACTAGAGGGTTAACGGACTACGTTCTATCATTCAACCTCTTCGACTACTTCATGGTGGTGCCCTTAGTAGGCCTCATCGTCACATTTTACTTCATGCGGAACATGGTTACGAGCACCCCCTGCATGGGAGCTAACGATAACCTCTCAGCAGTAGCCGTAATCCTCTCCCTAGCAGAGGAGGTCTCTAAGAGAAAGCCCAAGAACACCGAGGTTTGGATCGTCAGCTTTGGATCTGAGGAGCCAAGCACCAAGGGCTCCAAGTTCTTCGCTGAAACCCATAAGGAAATAGCGGACAAGGCTCTCGTCGTCAACTTGGAAACGGTCGGGCAAGGTGAAATCGGCATTATCTCGAAGGAGAAGTCGGTCGGCGTAACACTGTCAAAGGAAGTTGTAAACTTGATCTTGGAGGCAGGAGAAAGAGCGAAAATACCCGTCAGAACCGTTGAAATAGGGTACGGTAACACCGACGCATCGTCGCTTGTGAGAGGGGGAATTAAAGCAGCAACCATATTTGGCATGGACGAAAACGAGCTTTTCACCCTCTGGCATACGCCAGAAGACGTTCCCGAAAACTTAGACGAGGAAAACCTTCAAAAGGTTAAGAAGTTGTGCATGGAAATTCTCCGCATTGTAGACTCTTCCAGCTAAACACCTCCCCTTTCTCCCATTTATTTCAAACGTTTACTTCTCTAAGTTTTTCTCTGTAGCGTCTAGCCAAGCTAACATAGATCTCCTTATACCTAGTCCAAAGCTTTACGTGTTCTTCCGTCACGTCACCTATCACCTTCGCCGGGATGCCTACAGCTATCTTTCTATCAGGAACCTCCTGCTTAGACTTAACAAGGCATCCCTCTCCTACTATCGCCCATGTTCCTACCGTCGCGTAATCGCTTACAATAGCCCCCATTCCTATTACAGCGTAGTCCCTTATAGTACAGTTATGGACGATCGCCCCGTGCCCAATGCTAACCCAGTCTCCTATGACGCATATTTCACCAGGTCTAGCATGGACGACGCAGTTCTCCTGAATGTTCGTTTTATTTCCTATTCTGACGCTTCCATAGTCACCCTTTATCCTAGCTCCAGGACCTATAAAGCACTCTCTTCCTATGACAACATCTCCTATTACATCTGCACTATGAGAAATGTACGTTCCTTCCCCTATCCTTGGACGCCTACCCTCAAACTCATAAACACCCAAAACCTCCACCTCACGTTAAGGGTTACCGAAGCATCACATTTTCCCTCACGTTACTGTTTAAACCTTTCGAAATTTGACATTCAGTCGCAATTTAGACGTCACAGTTACCTCAGACGTGAATAAACACTTAAAGTTAGATAAAGTTAGAGGTGTAGTTTAGAGAACAACTAATTATTAAGAAAAGAAGCCAAATGACACCCAAATAAATAGCAAGAACGTTTCCCCCACTTGAGGGGAGCTAAAAGAAGGGTATTGATTTTAATTCAACAAATCGCTTTTTAACAACCCTTGTCTTCCAGTTTTTGATGGACGTTGACGGCGTTCTTTCTAGGTAGCAGCACTCTTTTTCATATTCGTTTTTTCTCGAAGATTATTCTATGACGTTATTGTAGCCTCGTTAGGAAGCGTTTTAACTATAAGCTTTCCTAGCGCTCCTAGCGACGCGAAAAACTTTTTCCATTTTTCATTTTTCATTAGTTCATTTAATGCTTCGCCATATATTAAGGTGAGAAACGTTTCACCATCTAGGTCTGTCTCTTTTCCTTCGTATTTCCTACTAACAGCAACTATGTTCTTCACCATTTCCTCCGCTAACTCCTCCATGAGGTCTGATGAAACCTGTAAGTACCTGCCCCGCCCAACTTCAACCATCTGGAAAAGGCTTATAATCCCCCTTAACCTTTCAAGCTGAACCTCAATGTACTGTTTTTTAATCTTTAAGGGGGCTTTATCGTAATCGACCACGAAGAGGGTTGCGGTGGGCTCATAGTACTTTTGCAGTATGCCGTGCTCCCCCACCACGCTTCTCTGGACGCTTATTATCCCATACTCCCTCAAGATCTTAAGATGGTATCCTACAGAGGACTTGTTTATCCCTAACGCCTCTGAAAGCTCAGTCTCCGTCATAGGCTTCTTCAAAAGGAGCCTTAGGATCTCTTTACGCATTGGATCAGACATAATGTGTATGCTCTCTGGGTCGCTGAGCACGACTACCGCCCGTCTAGGCATAAGGCTCCCTACCCTTCCGCTCAAATCTTTTAGAAGGAAAACATTTATAACTTACCATTCCCTGATTAGTATTACGAATTGTATCGTTTTCAACTATAATACCGATAAGATAACTTAATTAAATTTGCCTTCCCTCCAATCGCCTAACTTCTCCCTTCAGCTACCATAGATCCAAATAGGCCGATGAATGGATGGTGGGAGGAATGAAAGCAGTTATAGTTGCAGCTGGTAACGGGTCAAGGCTTCGCCCCCTCACGTTGAAAACTCCGAAGCCCCTCCTGCCAGTCCTAGGCAAACCCCTAATAGTCCACGTGCTTGACGCTTTAGCTAAAGTGCAGGTGGACGAGGTGGCAGTAGTTACAGGATACTTGGGAAGTAAGGTTAGACGATACCTGAAACCATGGGTGGAGCAGTTAGGTGTTAAGGTTCATTTCGTCCATAACCACGAGTACGAGAGAGGCAACGGCGTCTCCCTCAAGGTGGCGAGAAAACTCATCAAGCGAGAACCTTTCCTCCTGCTGATGTCCGACCACATAGTTGATGCTGAAGCGATACGCCTCCTACTCGATGAAGGAGAGGGCACAAGCCTATGCGTAGACAGAACTCCACGTTTCCCTCCACAGGTTAATGACGCCACCAAGGTGCTGGTGGACAAGGAAAACTACATAATTGACATAGGTAAGGAGATCCCAGAGTGGAACGGTGTCGACACCGGGGTATTCCTCTGCGACCCGGTGGTGTTTGATGTTGCAAGCCTCCTCGCTAGGGAGAGGTTCACCGTCACCATAACGGACTGTATGAGGTGGCTCATAAGAAATGGAAGACCTATAAGGGCCGTCGACGTGTCAGGCTTCCTGTGGCTTGACGTCGACACGCCTGAAGATATGGAGTTCGCAGAGAGAATACTGGGAGGAGTGGAAGGTGCCTCAGAGCTGGGATGGGATAGTGTCACGCTCCCTCAACCGGAGAATTTCTAGGCCTATTGCAAGATTCCTCTCCAAGCACCGTGTGGTTACCCCGAACCAAGTCACCGTTTTAAGCTTTTTAGTAAGCCTTCTCTCTCCGGTAGCATTCTACTTTGGAATTCAACTCTTAGGAGGTATCCTAGCCCAGCTGTCATCGATCTTAGATGGCGTAGACGGGGACCTAGCTAAAATGACGGGGAAGACGACTCCCTTCGGCGGATTCCTAGACTCGGTTCTCGACCGGTATGCTGACGTAGCGATCTTAGCTGGAATGGGCTTGTATGGTTTCTTCTTTGAAGGCTTAAAGTACTCTCCTGCCTTCTGCTTACTTGCAATACTGGGAGCCCTCATGGTAAGCTATAGCCGCGCTGCATCAGAAAGGATCCCCGGCTTCTTTTTCCAGTCGCCAATAAGCAACTACCTCGCAAACCGTGACGTTAGGCTTTTCATCATCTTCATAGCGTCGATCCTCTCCTTTGTCTCCGTCGCTTTCTCAATCATGATCCCAGTCATCTCGTACTCTCTAATCGTAATAGCGGCGATCACGAACCTCACCGTTGCAAGGCGGCTGCTAGAAGTTCGCACCTGGCAATCTTCCAATGCGAGGAGTCAGCTGCAAGGGATGGTTAGCCTATCTAGCAGGTTTAACCACCCAACTTAGATGGTGTCCTTCTTGAAGCGTCTCAAAGTTTTCGTCTGCGGCTCGGTCGGATACGGCGGAAAAGAGGAAGTAACGTCCCTTCAGCGCTTCCTTAGATCCGTTGGCTTTGACGTCATAGACCAGTTTGAAAACGGAGACTATGGTGGCGTGGAGGACTTTAGAGGGAAACACGACCTGTGTAGAAAAATAGTTTTAAGCGACCTTCAGAAGTGCATGAAGGCAGACGTGGTGGTGCTAGTGGCTTCCAGGCCGAGCTTCGGAGCAGCCATCGAATCATTCACAGCAGCGACTAGGGGGAAACCCGTTATAGCATACTGCCCCGAGAAGGCTCGCTCTCCATGGCCACTGCACATAGCCCAGTACGTGGCGAGGAGCAAGGAGGAGCTCGCCTCTCTGCTCCAGAAGATTAAAAGTCCATCTCCCAAGTTCAAGATCAGGGTGATACCCAACGTTCACAGCGGTCACAAAGCCAAGTTCACCTATGATGGCTTCACATGCCTATGCCCGGTCACGGGAAAACCGGACAAAGCAAAAATAGAAGTAGAATACATCCCCCACAATAAACTCATAGAGTACGAGTCCCTCAGCGACTACTTCAAATTCTTTAGGGGGAAACCTCTTCACCATGAGGAAGTAGTATCCATCATTCTAAAGGACCTAATGGAACGTGTAGAACCAGAGTACATTAAGGTCACAGCAGAGTTCAAGGAGCGGAGCGGGGTAAAGGCCACGGTATCAAAGCAAGCAGGGAAGATTCGCCCTTCCCGCTGCTAGGGGTCAAGGAAAAATTAAGAGGGGAGAAGCCCTATTTTTACTTTTTTACCTTCTAAAGTTTGGTTAGCGCCTCCTCCGCTGCCTCGGTTATCTGGTACGTTATAGGCGAACTGGTTAAAGCTGGATGCGTGCCAAATTGAAACGTTGCAACCTCCTCAGCTGTCATGCACTTCTCTATCATCGAGACGAGTATGTTTGTTACCTCCGCCGTCGTCGCTCCTCCAGCCACCTGTCCACCTATAAGTATACCTGACCCCTTCTCGAATAGGAGTTTAACTTTCATTTCCCGCGTGTTGGGCATGGATCCCGGATGCTTGTCCGGTGCCTTGAACTCCCCGGTGATATACTCAAATGACTCCTCCCTTGCAGCCCTCTCCGTTAACCCTGCGACGCCGAGGGCAAGGTCTCCTATAATCGTTGAAAAGCTGCCTATACAGCCGATGTTCACCCTTTTCAAGGAGAAGAGGTTTGCCCCTGCAATTCTCGCCTCCTTCGTGGATATCGACGCAAGCCTGAGAGCCGTCGGCTTATTGGTGAAGAACGAATACTTCTCAGCGCAGTCGCCGACAGCGAAAATGTCCTCGTCACTCGTCCTCATGTACTTGTCAACCCATATGCCCTTTCTCTCTCCGATCTTCAAATCAGCCTTCTCTGCGAGCTCGGTGTTTGGCTTCACACCTATTCCTATTAATACTAAATCTGCCTTAAGCGCCTCCCCGCTGCTAAGCTTCACCTTCTCAACTTTTCCGTCGCCTATTATTTCCTCGGCTCTCTCGTTTGTCCTGAGCGTTACCCCCCTCTCAGCCAGCTTCTGCTCCGCCATTAAACAATAGTCCTCATCGAATGCCAACTGAAGGCAATGGGGCAGTAACTCTACTATCGTAACATTCAACCCTCTCTTAGCAAACTCGTCCGCAAACTCTACACCTATAAATCCGCCTCCTATGATGACAACGTCCCTAGCCTTCTCGAGGGCAGCCATCAGCCTACTTAAGTACTCCACGTCCTTCCTTACGACAAACACATTTTCTAGGTTCACTCCAGGTATAGGCGGAACCACTGGAGAGGAGCCAACCGCAAGAATGAGTTTTTCATACTCCAGCTTGTCCCCTTTCGAAAGAGTAAGCGACTTTTCATCCCTGTTTATCGACGTGACCTCGTCAACTATTATTTCAATGTTCCTATTTAAAAGAACAGCGTCCGGTATCAGGTTTTTCCTAACATCCTTTAGAGTTCCGTAAATATATGGAACCCCGCAGGGAACAACGACTTCCTTCTCCCTTCTAACAACGGCTATACTTGCATTTCTATAATGTCTTCTCGCAGTGATAGCAGCTGTAACACCAGCAGCACTGCCTCCAATAACGACTACATCCTTCTTCACACTCTTCACCATCCGTTGAAATGCCAGTATACGTTGTAACAGCAAATGTAACAGCAATTTAAAGCTTCCATTAGTAAAAAATAGCAAAAGTTAACATAGTTAATTAGTAATCTATATGCATCAAATACTGTTAAGTCATAAAATATTCGAACGGTCGCGTTAAGCAGAACAGACGCAAGAAAGTTCTAACCTTAAATGTTAAACCCTGTTTCTTACCCGTCCAGTTTACCTCTTAGCGAAGTAAAATCCCAGTAAGATCGCAGCACTAAGGAAAATTAAACTCGGGAGACTGCGCCATCTTTACCAAGTTTGTTAGTTTTTAGGTTAGTTCAAGCATAAAGTTAAAGTGAAGCCGGCGTTTATCACTTTAGATTATAAAAAAGAAGCGTTTTTCAATTCTGAAGCTTATCTAACGAGTTCCTCGATTATTTCATTGGCAACCTTCCTACCTGACAGAAGCATTCCGCTGAAGATGGGCCCCATTCTGGGTCCACCATAGAGGGCGCAGACGGCCATCCCCGAGGCGTAGAGTCCCGGGCATACCTCACCTGTTTTTTCAACGACAAATTTTTCTCCTGAAGGAGCATTCATCGACTTCTCTCCCTTTATTTCTATGTTAAACTCGGGGATCTTCCTTGAGGCAACGGACACCACCTCGGCGTCATGTCCCGTGCAGTCAACTACTGCACGCGCTCTCACGGAAACAGGGTCGACGTGAAGCCCTGACAGGGTGACGGCGCTCCATTGAATCACAACGCCTGTTATCCTCAGCGGGTTTAAAGAGTACATCAGGTCTTCAACCGTTACCCCAAAAACGACTTTTGCACCGGCGTCTATGGCTGCAACCGCAAGCTTCGCCATCATCTCAGCTGCATCAACTACGTAGACGCCGTCTTCCACTTCAACCAAGTTGCACCCTGTGTCTCTTAATATTTCATCAGCTGGCTTGGAGACGATAACCTTATGCCAGAGCATCCCGCCTCCGCCTATCCCGCCTCCGTAGGAAAGCCTTCTCTCGAAAACCACCGTTTTCAGTCCGGCGACTGCAAGATACTTGGCTGCTGTTAACCCTGATGGCCCCGCTCCAACGATGACCACGTCCGAATCCGCTATCTTACTCCAATCTTCAGCGGCAGCCTTAACTATTTCCCTAGTAATCGTGACCTCGTCAACCTCTTTGGGCGCCATCTCCATAACCTTCATCTTATGGAACCCCCAATTTAGCTATTTTCAAAATAACGTAGTCTAAATTAATTCTTTCGCTAAGTCAGCGTCAAAGGTGGTCATTCCCCCTTATCTTTTCATCAACCCAACGGAAACTTAAACACCTACTCCCCAGCCTCTTCGTGAACCCCCTTAACCGAAACTTCATCATAGTGATTCCTAAACTTTATTAAGGGTGTTTTCTGCCTCTGTTTGCGGTGGTGTGGCTAATGGTGGTAGGGGAAGTTAAGGTTATTCCTCTAGGTGAGGGAGTTAGTGTGAGCAGGTTTGTGAGGGCAGCCATAGAAGCATTGAGACAGGCAGGAGTCAAGGTCATTCCAGGCGCCATGTCGACGGTCATTGAAGCCGGCAGCATCGAAGAAGTTTTCCAAGCAGTAAAGTTAGCCCATGAAGCCGTCTTCAAGGAAGGTGCTAAACGCGTGGTTACATCAGTTGTGGTGGACGACCGGAGAGATAAGCCTGCAACGGTGGAAAGCAAGCTTAAAGCCATCAGGGAAAATTAAGAAACCAGTTTAGAGAGCTAACTGCAGTCTTACCCAAGCAACCTAGCAGCTTAAATCTTTCCCGAGCGGATAGTGTTGAAGGGCAGGAGGAGCGCCATCTACCATAAGCCATCGCTGTTCCTCTGTTTACCCCAATAGTTCCCGACTTCATCCCTGTCATCTACCTCGCTCAGCTTAACCCTCCACACTTCATTATATATTTTTTTTAGAAGACTTTAATCATAGCGGCTGGGAGTCACCCTTTCGCTCTCCCATTGAAGACTTCCTCCTGTTCATCCACCCTCCAGACCTAGAAGCAGCTCATCTCAACTTCATGGACTCCACCATCTGGAGGTGGTTTGTCTCCATCCTCCTAATAAGTCCTAACCGTGGAAGACCAGTCCCAGAAACAGCACGCCACTGTTCACACTGCGGCGGGGGAAGAGTGTTAGAAAAGAAGAAGTAAGGTTAGTTTTTCCATCCGCCAAAAGAACATTAACTGTTAGGAAGCCTAAAGTTTTGCCAACACTCTAACTATTTCCGGGAAAATCCTTTCGGCGACGTCTCTCCTGCTACCTCCATGGGTTATCACCAAGTAGCGCCCGTCGCACACTTCCTCGGCGCACTCCAAAACAATCCTTGCAAGTTTAGGGTAAACTTCTTCTGTCAACCCTCTGTCACCATAATCCCCCTGGCACGTGTCGTGCCCGAATAGATGTATTATCATCACCGGCCTGAACTTTCTCACTCTTGGTATGAACTCCTCCTCGACGAGGCGTAAATATTCCTCATCGGCCACCTTCCACCCCACGTTCACATCGACCTTCGTTCCTTCATCCTCCACGGTATCCATGCTGCAGAAGCAGACGTGAAGCACGTCTCGATCTCCCATGAAGATCGACCTTGTACCATCCCCGTGATGGCTATCCGTGTCAATGATCGCGTACCTCCCCCTGCCATAGGTCTCCCTCATGTACGCTACGACCGGGCCAGTGCAGGAGACGTATGTTCCACCCCATGCGCTGGATGGCCCTGCATGGTGTCCTGCCGCCACGTCGAACACAAGTGCGTTCTCCAGCTCACCTATCCTTATTTTCTCAGCTGCTTCGATGCATCCCCCAACGGAAAGCATAGCTCCCTTACGGTACCACGACCTTTTCAAGTTTTCAACCAGCTCTCTGCTGTGAACTTTAAGTAAAATTTCTTCGGAAACCTCCTTCGGCTCGATAAGCACGACGTTGGGGTTGTGTAGGAGGTCGCCGAGCACCTCGGGAAAGCTGGCGAACTTGTCTCCTATCACAGGCCAGTCTTTACCCTTAAACTCTTCGTGGAAGAATACTCCGGTAACCATCCTCCACCCTCCGGTGAGGAAACATCCACGCATCCCTTCTTGAAACCTCTTCATAGAGGAAATACTTTTTTAAGTTTATTTTCGGTATTTTTCCTTAACTACCGAACTTAAAGGGAGGGTTTCTTTTGGGCGATATAAAACCTGTTGTTTTAGACGAAGAAGAGATAGTTTCCCTTCTGACCACGCTGACGGAGGAGGAGATCTCCTTAGCCGGCTCTAGAGCTCTTGTCCCTATTAAGAAGCCTGTTTTCTTCGAAGGGGTACCTGCCAGCGCAAGGGTAAAGGACTTAGATGGGAAGGAGTATATCGACTTCACTTCTCAGGCTTGGACCCTCAGCGTCGGGTTTTGCCATCCAGATGTGTGCTTCGCAGCGATAGAGCAGGTAAAACACTTAACCCACATCAGAAATCACTTCTTCACCGTGCCACGTGTCAAACTTATCAATAAGCTTGTGGAGATCGCACCGGGAGACCTTGAGAAGGTCGTTTTAAACACTCAAGGAGGCTCCGTCGCCATAGAGGCAGCCCTTAAACTGGCAATGATCAATAAGCCTAGAGCCCACCTCTTCGTGACGGCTTGGGGGGGCTACCACGGCAACACTCTTGCCACGTTCGCGGCTACCCACTACATGAGAGAATTGGTCAGGTTCACCCCCTTCGGCTTAGACAGGTTCGTCAAGATCCCCTACCCTTACTGCTACCGTTGCCCGTTTAACCTTGAATACCCAGACTGCAGCTTGGAGTGCTTAGAGTTCTCGAAGAAGATGCTTGATAAGGGTGTCGGCGCCCCACTAATAGGAATCCTGATAGAACCCATTCTAGGGTCGGGCGGCGACGTCCCCCCGCCTCCAGAGTACCTTAAAGAGTTGAGGAAGTTCTGTGATGAAGCCCGCCTTCTCCTGATCTTCGACGAGTCACAGACAGCCTTTGGAAGGGTTGGGAGAATGTTCGCGTCCGAACTATACGACGTTGTTCCGGATATAATGGCTCTAACAAAAGCCATCGGCGGCGGCTTCCCTGTAGGAGCCACCTTAGCAAGGAAGAAGCTTAAAAGTTTCAGTCCAGCGGAACAGCACAGCACGTTCTCAGCGAACCCTGTCGCATTCGCAGCGGCACTGATAAACATCCACGTCATACAGAAGCTGAACTTGCCTAGGAGAGCCGAGGAAATGGGGAAGTACGTTAGGAAACGGTTAGAGGAGCTTCAGGAGAAGTACGAGGTTATAGGTGATATACGTGGACCAGGACTCTTCATAGGCGTAGAACTTGTTAAGGACAGGAAGACGAAGGAGCCGGCAAACAAGGTGACAGAACTTCTCCAGCAAGAGGCGTTGCAACGAGGACTAATCCTAGGGTTAAGGGAGCCTGACATAACGCTGAAAGGAGATATCATAAGGAACCTCGTACACGTTAAACCTCCCCTAGTTATAACGCAGGAAGAAGTTGACAGGGGAATTGAAATATTCGAGGAATCCCTCAAAGCAGCCCTAAGCCAAGCAGGATAAGCGATTTTCACACCTTTCATTTTCCCATTTAAAATATGGCTGCGAAGTTTATGTTAAACTTGAGGATAGTTCGTCTTCTAGTTGATTTTCCATGGGAGGACTTCCGTTAAAACATCGCTTCCAACAACAGTAGTTTAAAATTACCTTTGGTTTTTAGCCTTTAATGGAGGATCTCTGATGCGAATTGCGGCCACCGGCGACTTCCACCTAGGCATTAAGGGCAAGTTTAAAATCGTCTTTACCCTTGAAAACGTTAGGTACTGTCTGAGCAGGTTAGAGTACTTGATGGTAGACGTGTTCCTCTTCTGCGGAGACCTCTCCATGGAGAAGAAGTATAACGATAACGTTAAAAGCGCCCTCCTTCTCTTAGCATCGACCCCAGCCAAGTACCGGTTCATGGTTATTGGGAACCATGATTGGTGGTATACCCCAAAACTGAAAAAACGTTTCTTCGACCCCTCAGACCTGAAGATCTTGGACGGTGAAGGGTGCTACTTGGAGGATTTAAATTTGGGTGTAGCGGGCGTGAGGGGATGGTACGACTACTCATTTAACATAGGAGTTAATGTTGAAAGGGAGAAGTATGAGTCGGCGCTGAAAGTCACCAGCAGAGAACTCCGGAAGCTTGAGAAGGCCTTAAGGGAAATCGAAGATGCCCGAACAAAAATAGTTTTAATGCACTTTTCACCAACAGCCGAAACGGTTAAAGGAGACCCATGCATGGAGCTATGCGGTGCAAGCGTATTCATGGACGTCATCGAATCGTACGAGGTAAACTACGTCTTCCATGGTCACAGCCACAGGTGTAGAGACGACGTCCTCGAACGCGTAGTTAACGGGGTGAAAATTTTTAATGTGGCATGCGATAAAAGAGGGTTCACCCCTCTAATCATAGAGCTAAACCCTTCCCCCTAGAAGGGGGCGGGTAAAAGCGAGGCTTTAACAGGTTCCTTGGAGGCTTCTTCTTGAGCGGTGAATGGGACACCCGGCGTGAGAGAATTGTAAGTCTCCTACGGGAGAGTGAAGGGCCTCTCAGCGTAGACCAGATATCCCAGATCTTAGAATTGGACCCCAAGGACGTTCTAGAAGACCTGCGCCACATTGCACGGTCACTGCAAAGGTCGAGGGAGCAGCTCGTCGCCCTCCCTCCCAAATGCCTAAAATGCGGCTACGTCTTCAACCTTGACAAACCGAAGTCTCCATCAAAATGCCCGAAATGTAAAAGCGAATGGATTGCGAAGCCTCTTTTCAAGGTGGTTCCCCGCTAATCCTCAGTTTGTGATGTCTCCACGTGGATCCACAAACTTGTTAGAGTCTGCGACCCTCCCTCTAACGCTGCAATCTCCACCTACCGATACTACAGGGTTACCCCCATCACCGCACATGATGAACACGTTTCCCTCTATCGTAGCGGTCGAGTAACGTGTTAGGAGGATTCCGCAGCGGCAATCGTAGAACATGTTCCCCCTCAACTCCGCATCAGACTTCTCCATCACAACCACAGCTGGATCCACTACGTGGCTTACAAACTCGTTGTCAACAACTTTAATCCTAGAACCCCACGCTGCACCTATCCCAAGCATATTCGCTTGGAAGACGCACCTTTCAACCTTTAAGTCTCCTCCCTTAACCCACAGTGCTGCAACTTCATTCCTTGAGAATTCACACCTCTCAACTGAAATCACGCTTCCCTCACAAAGCAGCGCTCCGTAACCATTACCGTGGAAGCGGCAGCCAACAATCCTTGCCAACCCCATCTCCACGCGGAGCGATGCCTGCAAGCATCCTGTAAACTCACAGTTGGTTGCCTCCACCCTGCCATACTTAACGTTGAGGACCTCCGCCTCTCCTAGGCTAACCATTGAAACGCCTTCAACCCTAAACCTTCTAACTCCCTCGCAGATGAAGCCGTACCCGTCAAATACCAGCTTCGTAGCTCCTACTCCTCCCCCCTTAAGGGTTACATCCACCTCAACCTCTAACCCGTCAACCCTATACTCTCCCTTATCTAGGATTATTTCGTCTCCGGGTGACGCTCTGCGAAGCGCGCTGCTCAGCTCTGTTCCGCCACCTTTCACAGCAACCCTCACATTGTGCTCCTCCTAAATCAAAACTATTAATGTTACTAGCAACACCACCTTAATGTTCCGTCCCTTAGGGGGTTAACCTTATCAGGTCTATGTCGTTTCAACCATTTATCTTCCAAAATTTGCATGATAAAGTTGTGTTCTTTTCAAATATAAGCTTTTATCTGGGATTCTTTAACTCCCTAAAAATTTGAATCGACTTAAAGTTACCATGGAAGCAGGAGTTCTATTGTGAAATTCGCAGTGAAAACGCTACCCTTTAAATTCCAGCTCCCTTCTAAGCCTCTTAATAAATCGTATGCTCCATTTAACCTTCACCTTGGCAAGCTTCTTCGTCTCCTTAAAGTGCATGGTACGAGCAAAATTTTCAGTGTCCTTTTCCAAGTGTCCTATAGCATCCTGTATGGTCTCCCCCTTCCATCCTGCCTCCTTTAGACACCTGGCGAGTCCTAGGAGCCCTAAGGCGTCCACCTTGTCGGCATCCCAAAGTATCTTTTCTTCCAGGCTTGTTAATTTTTCGGGATGGTCGGTGTGATGGCTTAAAATCGCCTTAATGACCTTTTCAAGCCTCTCTTCTGGAATCCTCCCTTCCAGCAAGGATCTAGCAACACTCACCCCAATCTCGGCGTGTCTCGCCTCGTCTTTCCCCCTACCCGCGTCGTGGAGTATGCTTGCAAGCCTGACCGCCTCAACGTCTGCATCATACTTCAAAGCTAGGCGAGTTGAACACGTTAAAACTCTTTTCATATGATCCCACCCGTGGGCTGGGTCTGTTCTCCCTAGAAGGTCTCTGGCCACCATTAAGCACTTCCTCTCAAGCAAATATCTCCTAACGATCCTTGAAACGTCCATTATTGACGTTTCACCTTTAACGACGTCCCCATATTCAGGCTTGCTGATTATAAGGGGGACATACATTTCTTCTCGTGAGACGCCGCCGTGACTGCCTCTGAGCCTTTGCTCGCTCAGCTCGTAGCCGGGCTGGGCTGCCACCATCAAGTCTCCGCTTCTCTTATTTAAAAGAGAAATTTTGTCTGCCTCCTCCCGTGAAACGATCAGGTTAAACCTTCCATCCTCTCTGAGTGCCTTCCTAGCTTCCTCCACTCCTCCATCCAAGTATATGTGGGCGAACCTGTGGGAAGCGCAAACCACGGGGTTAAAGTCAGCTAAAACCTCGTAAACCCTAATGTTCTCTCTAACCTCGGTCATCCCGTGGTCAGCGGTCACCACTATAAGGTAATCCTCGTACGACTCCTCCAGCACCTCCCTGATCCTCCCTATCAGCCTGTCGTCTTTTTCTAAGAGCCTGATTTCCTCGCTGCTCAGGGGTCCAAACTTCTCCCCGACTACGTCGACTCCAGGGAAGTTTACGGCGATAACCTCAGGCTGGTGGGCTTCGATCATCTCTAAAACCTTTGCCGTAGCATACTCGTCCTGACGCCAAACATCCCTAGCCTGAACTTCCCCTTTAGAGACGACGAGCTTAGCCCCTTTCGTGATTGGCTCACCCACACATCCCCCACAAGCCACCTCCTCGAAAATCGTTGACGTTTCGACGTAGAGGTTAACGTCGTCAACGTCAAAATCGATCACTCTCCCCTCCTCTGCGTCATAGTAAAAGTTTCCGACGACGCCATGCTCTCCCGGAGTGCGCCCGGTAACTATGGAGCAGTGGGCTGTATAAGTCGCCGTGGGAACAACGGACTTACATTTAAAGGTCCAGGCTCCCTCGGTCATGACTTCATCCAGCACCGGCGTGTCAGCCTTTTTAAACGCTTTAACGTTGCATCCATCCAAAACAACTATTACGGCGCAGCTTCCACCCATAGCTTCCCATATTCCTCCGTGTTCCATTTTAAGCATCGCTTATGCAGTACCGGGGGTTAACGGTGCCGCATCTGGAAAAGCTTCCCCTCACTTTCCCTTAAAACCTCTCTTGCAACCTCACCTAGTTCCTCCTTGTCTTTTGGGAGGGATGTAAGAAGTTGCTTAATGAAGTCCTCTGAAAAAACTATCGTTAACACATCCTTGTCCGAGTGGAACGTAGCCTTCGCCTCCTCCCTCCTCTTCGTCGCCGTCACGGTCAGCCTTCCATTTCCAACGGTGCAGCCGGACGAAACCTGAAGTCCATCTAAAATGCAGCTCGTAGGAGGCTCTAGGAAAACGGCTGCTTCAACTCTCGACACGCCTCCTAACAGCTTTCTCGCCGTTAACCCCGCCCTTAAACCCAAAACAAGGAATGGGCCTAGATGCCCGTGGAGGCGGACGGCAAGCTTCAGCATTTCCTCAACCTCTCCTTCCTCCATCCCAGCCACCTCGCAGTCACCCGCCGCCCTCTCCAGCGCCTTCACATTGAAACACCAAAGTTAAAGGGAAATGCCCTGTCGGCGGCCGTGATCCTTGTTTAACATTATTTCGTTTAAATGTTGCATTTGGCTAGCCCTGTGCTGTATATGCATTCGCTGCAGCTAGGCGTGTTCCCATAGCAGTCGAGCTCGTTCGACCTCGTGAACCAGCAGTCCATTGTTGAGTATGGGCAGTCACCACACCAAGGAGTCGACTCTACTATGTTCTTCGTCCTCTCCCTAAACTCCACATATTCCTCTTCATTCCAGATCTCTTCCAAGCTCCTCTCCTTGATGTTTCCGAAAGAGCATCTTATAACTTTCTTGTAGTGTTTGTTTACGTAGCATCGGTGTTCGTGGAGGTATTCCTGGCATGGGGCCACTCCCCCATCCCACCTGATCGTCGTGGCGTTCTTCTCCACGTAGGGACACTTCCTCGCGTTCACGCTGAAGACGGCTGGCGGCAGCGTAAGCTTTAAACCGTACTGTGAAGCCACCTTACTAGCCTCTCCGAAAACCCTCTTAACCTTTTCTAGAATGTTAACGTCTACCTCTCCGCTGAGAATTAACGGAGCGTTGATTTCAGCGTTCATTTCCCTAGCCTTACGCCAGGCATCCATTAAAAGTTCTGCTTTATCAGACTTGATAGGCACCCCCGCGTAAACCATCGAGAGGAGGCTCTGCGCTGCCTCCAATATGACTTCCCATCCTTTCCCGAAAAGGTTTCTCCCAGCGTTGATCCCCTCCTCGCTGATGGTCGTATAAGCAGCCTGCCTCGCCGCCTCCTCAGAGTAGGGAACCACATGGGACACTAGAACGTGCTCTACACCCATCTCCGCAACGTCTGCTACGAAGCTGGGTAGCTCGTCTAGGTTTCCTCTCATCACGACATATTCCACCCCAACCTCCACGTCGGAGCTGAACTTTCCAGCTAGGTAGCGTAGGTTTTCCAAAACTGCCCTGCTGTCTATCCCGTAGCGTATCTTCCTCAACTTCTCCTCGTTCAAACTGTCAAGTGACACGTAGATCGACGTTACACCAGCGCTAACCAGTTTACCTGCAAGACCCCGGGTGAGAAGCGTCCCGTTAGTCGTCAGGGTTAAGTCTGCCTCACTCTCCCTCTTAACGAACTCAGCCATCTTCACAATGTCAGGGTTCATTAGAGGCTCTCCCAAACCGTAGAGGACGACCTTGTCAGCCTCCCTCACAGCATCCCTAAGCCTTTTAAAAAGGGAAAAACCCATCACACCCTCCTCTGATGGGTTCCAGGTTCGTCTTTGGCACATGAAACAGTTCAAGTTGCACAGGGACGAAACCTCAACCTGAATAACAGAGGGCGAACCATCCATCATAATAAGAAACCACCATTACCGCCTGTGGTAACGACCACTGAACACGTTAAAAGGTTTACCTTCACAGCAAGCAAGACGGGAAAAGCCGGTCAGGGCCTAAAGCGATGTTTGCAGCAGCCCAATTCAAACCTTCTAGCCGCCGGCTATCGGCGGAAAGATCGCCACCTGGTCTCCGTCACTAAAGCTAATCTTCGCCTTATCCATCGTCTTCACGTTAACACCATTTATGAGGAACAACACATCACCCTTAACATCACCCTCTTTCTCGTCAAAAATATCCTCTTTAACGCCCTTAACCTTCTCGTTTAAGGCCTCCACGAGGCTTTTAAGGCCTCCATCACAGTCAACTTCAACCTCTTTAACTCCGTATTTACGCCTGAAATTAGCGTAAAACTTCACTTTAACCTTAGCCAAGCAAGGCACCCCGAGAGAAAAGGAAGAAAGGGAAGTATAAAAAATTGCTGGTTTTAGGCTAGCTCAAGCTCCTTAAGCTTCTCATCCCTTGGGATCCCTTCCTCCGTCCATCCGCGCAGCTCGTAGTACTCTGGCAGCATCTCGCTAAGCTTGTTAACCTTGCCCTTGGACGGCCCATCAGGCATCTTCTCCTTCAGCAGCCTCTTAGGCAGCGTATCCTGTCCCCTGACACCTATCATGTTCATTACCTGTCTTTCGAGGTTGTAGATCCTCTCTCCGATCTTTAAGATGTCCTCTTCCGTCATGTCCCATCCAGTTATGGCTGACAGAAGGACGGCGAAGTCTGCTGGTCCAAGGGCGAAGGTTACGAACAGGCACACCGTTGCGGAGTTAACCACAGACGTGAAGTCTTGGAATGTCTTGACCAGCTGGGCCTTCCCCTCTGTTGCAAACCTGTCGACCGGCTCCGGAGCTAGGATCTCTGAGGCGATGGTGTATCCCGTCACGTGGCAGCCGCCACGGTTAGCTGTGGCGTAGTTAAGCCCGATCCCCTGCGCTCCTCTTGGATCGTAGGCGGGTAGTTCAAGCCCCTTAACGCTCATGCTAAGGTCAGGCATCCCATACTTCTCGGCAAGCTTCCTGGAGCCCATCGCTAAGTCCGCCCCTATGCCAACCTTGTAAGCGGTTCTCCACACCGCCTCAACCATCGCCGCGGCATTGCCGAACTCCAGCTTTAACCCTTGAAGCTGCTCCTGCTTAATCTTCTTCCTTTGCACGAGCTCCATTGCACAAGCGATCGTTGCACCCATACTTATGGTGTCTAAGCCGAGCTCGTCGCAGAAGTGGTTTGCTTTAACTATCGCATCTAACTCTTTCACCCCGCAGTCAGCCCCTAACGCCCAAATGCTCTCATACTCTGGCCCTTCACTATACTCCACGGTGAATGCCCCCTCAGGAACCCTCGTAACCCTCCCGCATCCAATCGGGCATCCCCAGCATGCCCTCCTCTTAGTTAGGTACTTTTCCGCTAGTGTTTCACCACTTATCATCTCGGCCTCAGGGAACACTCCTCTCTGGAAGTTTCTCGTTGGGAACATCCCATGGGCGTTTATTATGTTGACAAGCACGGCTGTTCCATATGTTGGCAATCCTTGACCTGTAACGCTGTTCTCCTTTATCTTCTTCAGGGCCTCCCTCTGTGCTTTCTTGAACTCCCTTGGCTTCGCAACCTCAACCTTCTGCTTTCCGCCCACGGCGATCGCCTTAAGCTTCTTGCTTCCCATAACGGCTCCTACACCGGTCCTTCCAGCTGCCCTGTGTTCATCATTAATTATGCATGATATCAAAACTTGGTTTTCCCCTGCAGGCCCTATACAAGCCACACTAACATTTTTTCCCAGCTCGCTCTTCAGGGTTCTACAGGTGTCGAAGGTGTTCATCCCCCAGAGGTGGCTTGCGCTCCTAAGCTCTGCCTTTCCATCTATTATGGTCAGGTAGACTGGTTCTTTAGCTGCCCCCCTGATTATTACACCATCATACCCGGCGAACTTTAAGTGTGGTCCCCATTCCCCACCTGAGTTGGCGCTCGCCACCGACCCGGTGAGAGGAGACTTAAGCGCCATAACGTGGTATCTCCCACTCGACGGGAATCCTGTCCCCGTTGCAGGGCCTGTTGCGAAAACCAGTATGTTGTCTGGTCCAAGAGGGTCCAACTCTGCTAGGTTAACCTTCTTCTTCGAAAGAGCTCTTGCGTGCTCCATTATTACTCTAAGAGCTAAGCCTTTCCCTCCTAGGAACATTTTCAGGTCTTTCTCTTTAAACGTGTAGTCCCCTATTTTACCTGTAGTCAAGTCGACGTCCAGAAATTTCCCCATGTATCCTCCTGGAATAATTCATCCCCCCATCTAGTCCGAACCAAAAACATTTTGTCTTTTTCGTAAATATGCTTTTCGTAACGTCCGATATGTCCCATTATACCATTCGGCGATCTCGTAACTAGGAAGCACTTCAACACACGCTAAAACCGAAAGATATCTTTCAGGAACAGTATTCCCCTTTCTGCAGGTAAGCTTACCTGCTACTTAGGATCTCACGGCCAATCATCGTGTAAATCTTATGGGACTGGTATAGTGAATCTACTAGTACCCCCTCATCTACTCCGTGAATGTTTCGCCCGATAGGGCCTATCTCAACCAGGTTTCGTATTCCCTTCTGGAAGAAGAATCGCCCGTCTGAGGCTCCTCCTCCCGCATCATAGGATGGAACCAAGCCAAGCTCCTTGTAAACCTTTTCTGCCACTTGGATTATTCTCGAATCTTTAACAATGTATGGGGTGGCTCCCTCCCTCACATCTAACTCATATCTAAATCTTCCATATTTTCCCCTGAGCTTTTCAAGCTCCCTCCTAATAACTTCCTCGACATTTGCCCTTGTAACTTTAGGCGTGTTTCTAACGTCTATGCACATGTTGGTTACTCTAGGCAGGACATTCTCCTTGACTCCCGCCTCGAAGATCGTCACTGCAAACGTGGTTCTGGGCATAATATCCATTTCATCCCCCGGGTCAAGCCGCTTCAAAAGGAGAGTGAGCTCCGAGCATATTTCTATGGAACTCGTGTAGTCCATGTAAACCCTTGAAGAATGCATTTCATCACCATAAACCTTAAGTCTGACAAGTATTATCCCCCTCCTCCCAACCTTTAACTTGAGGTTTGTGGACTCACCTATCAAAACGTAGTCAGGCTTCTTCACTTTGGATAGCACGTACGCTGTTCCTTTAAGCCCTCCAGTTTCCTCGTCTCCAACAGCCATAAGGACTACTTTCCCCTCTAACCCTTCATGCCTTGAGAGCTCCTCGAAGGCTGTGAGCAGTGCAGCTAACCCCCCCTTCATGTCGGCTGCCCCTCTCCCATATAGCCAACCATCATGGACAACTGGCTTAAGGGGGTGCTGGCTCCAAGCGTCACTACTCCACGGGACAGTGTCCCAGTGACCGTTGAAGACCAGCGTTTCCCCTCCCCTAGAAAACTTCACTTCAGCAACCACGTTCCTTACCCCCTCCCTGTCATACACTTTAACCCTAGAGAAGGGTTTAAGGACGTCTGCTATGTAATCGGCGCACCCACGCTGGTCGCCTGGAGGGTTAGCTGTGTCAAGCTCGATAAGCCTCTTAGCTAGCTTTAAAACATCCATTTCTAACCACCAGCCTTAAACACCCTGCTTCTAACTGTTGCTCTCTCCAGGCGCTCCCAGACAACTTCAACCCCTAGCCCGCCCCCTCGGGGAACACTTATCGTCCCGTCACTGTTAAGTTCAAACGGTGGCTCAACGATGTCTTCATGGTAGTATCTGTTGCTGGCAGATATATCGTTTGGGAGTGTGAAGTTTGGCAGTGATGCCAGCGCCACGTTCACCGCCCTGCCAACCCCCGTCTCCAGCATGCCTCCAACCCAAGTGGGAACACCCTCACTCATGCAAAGGTCGTGTATTCTCACGGCTTCACATAGCCCACCAACCCTTGAAACCTTAACGTTAATCACCCTGCAGCTACCTAGTTTCAAGGCTGCTCTAACAGCTCCTAAGGATGGAACGCTTTCATCCAAGCAAATAGGTGTCCTGATCTCCTTTTGGATTGCTGCATGGTCAACTAGGTCGTCGTAGCCGAAGGGCTGCTCGATCATCATAAGCCCATACCTGTCCAACGCCTTGATAACAGCCTTCTGGCTAATATCGTATGCGCCATTTGCGTCGACCATCAACGGGATCTCGGGAAACTCCACCCTAAGCCTGTGGACAACGGTCAGGTCCCATGAAGGCTTTATCTTCACTTTAACCCGGGGGTATCCCTCCTCAACGTACCTGCCAACGACCTTGACGAGCTCGTCTATGCTTTCCTGTATGCCGACACTTACACCGCTCTCAACCCTGTCCTTCACTCCTCCCAGAAGCCTTGAAAGCGGGACGTTTTCCCTCCTCGCCTGGGCATCCCACACGGCCTCCTCCAAAGCCGCCTTAGCCATGTTATACCCTCTCACTCTTCTAAGCAAGGCTGGAACATCCATCCCGCCTTTAACCTCTCTTCCGGCAAGCGCTGGAGCAAGATACCTTGTCAGGGCATACCATGAAATATCGGTGGTCTCGTAGCTGTAGAATGGTGTGTCCCCTGCAGGGCACTCCCCATAGCCGACTTCACCATCAGCCTCCACGGAAACTATTATGGTGCGCTTCTCGTGTTCCCTTCCAAAGCTGGTTTCGAATGGTGACGTAAGCTCCATTTTCACCTCTCTAACTTCAATCTTGCTGATGAACACTCTTCACTCCTCCCCCAGCTCCTCCCCGAGAAGCTCCTCCCTAACTAACACGTAGAAGCTCCTCCTCTCTCCACCCGAATCTTGAGTAGCAAACTCTGAGACAACGTAGCCTTTTGACAGGTAGCTTTGAAACACCACTCTCGTCTTCCTCCTCCAGTCAACTGCCAGGCTCATGTTCCTCTCCCTTATCGCCCCTATGTCCCTTGGAATCTCGACGAGGACTTTTTCCTCGTTCAGGTTCTCTCTTACTTCAACTATCCTCCTGAACCCTCCATCACACCTTTCTGTTTCAGTTGCTAAGGCTGCACCCTCAACCTCCTCCACAGTTAAAGTCCTACCACCATGCTTGATCCTCTCCAGCACCCTCCTCGAGGTAAGCCACCACTCAGCAATAAACCTGTCGCTCTCGTACCCGGCGTTCAACCTGTCCCTCATCTCACCGTAATAGTTAGCTATGTACCTCCTGCATATCACTCCGAGCTTCCCAACGTTAAACCTGGCATTCCTACTCTGTAAAGGGTCGTAAGTCCACTTCATGAGGTTGAATCCCATCC